>MDSV01062758.1_pt1 | contig 21121 bp, 27 predicted proteins | sample 810851 | NCBI WGS metagenome assembly MDSV01 (sample SAMN05326640, study PRJNA326480) | marine metagenome | isolation source: seawater | place: Atlantic Ocean: North East | collected 2012 | reverse complement strand
CCTGGTGGATTATTTGGATTTCTATTTGGAAGTACTTTCAGTAAAGGTAATGGTTGGATTGAGTTGAATGGATATGTGCTACTTCCTGAAGTCCGACAAACCATGTTAGCCCTGGTAGGATTTTATTTCGGAAGTTCACAAGTTAAATAATATATGACAGCATATAACGGTGACAAGTATGGTAGAACTATTTGGATAAACCCAGATGGTAAAGTTATTGATATATCTTTGGGATTCGGAGAAGTGGGTATTCACTTCAACTGGATTAAAGATAGATATGAGTCACTATTTAACTCTAAGATAAAAGACGAAAACGACCCAGAAATAAAACCAATGATTGAAGGTTGGATAAAAATAAGAAATCACGATAGTAATTTCTATGTCGAAGGTCTGAAAGAACACATACAGAAAAACGGAAAAACAATATTTAAAATACTTGATGAAAAGATTATGAATGGTGAATCATTCATTACACAAATAGATTTATTTAATTTTGAAGATGATACTCATTGGATTGACTGTAATTGGTATGACATACCAGATCAAGAATCACATCTTAAAAAGTATGGAATAAAACAATAATATTGTAAATACTTCCGTTATATTAAAGAGAGGTGTAAACAATGACAGGAGATATACTTAATTTTATCAATCAAGTTGGAGTACCAATCACAGTTGCTTTAGGTGTAGGTTGGTTTCTATTTATTATTCTAAAATTTATCTTAGCACAAGTTACTGATCAAATAGACGGAATATCATCATCATTATTAAGTCTTGAAAACAAATGTGATGTTATGAACAATGACATCGTAAAAATAGATGCCTTATTTTCAAGTGCATTTAACACAGAGCCTAATCTAGAGAGAATTGCGGCCAGTGAAGGTAAAGAAGATGCGAGGGACGACTAATGAGTGGATTTGAATTTAATCACTGGGCAGATGTAATTGCACAATATGGGTTTCCAGTTATCGCAATGATAGGACTAGGATACTTTATTTGGTATATTTGGAAGTGGGTAACAAAAGAAGTTAAACCGGCTTTGAGTAAATGTGGTTCTTCATTAGGTAAACTCAAGAAACAAGTACAAGCATTAGATAACGACATGATTAGACTTTCTGTTAAGTTAAAAATACTTATTCAAGAAAGACAAGTTATCGATAAAGATCATGTTGAGAAATTTCAGATTAGAGACTAATCTGAATTATTTTCTTGTTGATGTCTTCTGAGTGCTTCACTTATGGTGGATAAATCATATTTTATTTGGTCTATCCTATCTCCAATTCTATCATCGAATATTCCATATCCTGCGTAGTGTATTATATAAGAATCAAACCTATTAGGGTTTTCACTCCAATCTTCTGAAAACATTGTCATGTGATTCCATTTATGTTCAAGCTCTTTTACTTTAAATTTATTTTTATTGATGTTATATCCTAAATGAATATCATCAAATCCCCAGCCTTCCCAAAACTGATTGTCTATCTTTGCAAAAATATCTTTATGTATTTTTGATGTAAGAAATACTCCTGTATTAATATAGCCTTCTGACCAACCTATATCACCAAAGTGATCTTGTACTTCTTGTATGGTAGCTCTTCTAGGGTGCGTTCTACTACCTTTATCTTCATATACAGTTCCTATTTCTTCAAAAGGAACTTCTTTAAATATGTCATGACATCTAGGTGTTATTACAGCGTCAGAGTCTATTGATAAAATTCTATCATATTCATTAAACAAGTCATAGTGTTTCATTATTCTATAGTGCCATTTACCTTCTTCATGTTTACATTCTGATACATGATCTAATTCTAGAAAATCAGCACCTACCCAATTAGCATAGTCTTTTATAATAGGGTGTGTTAGCGAAGTCATTTCACTTATATGCTTATCAGACCTGGTTGTTATCAATAATTTCATATTGTGTAATCACCTTCATATCCGTATTTTAATAAGAGAGGTTTTATTCGTTCAAAGACCTCGTTTATTTCTTTTTTGTTTCTATCTTCTGTAAAGAATCCTTCGTAAACTGCATCTATTTTCTTGTAGAGTTTTACTTGTGACTTATCTATATCTTTATATCTATCAGATTTAAAATTATTTCTATATCTTTCTGTAAAAGAAATCATATTTTCTCTTTCAAAAGGTAAAGCACAGAATCCACAAATGCCTTCTATAGTTCTGTCAAAATTCAGTATTATATCTTCCATTTTAATGGTAAGTGTATTTCTAAAGTATTTGTCTGTTAGATAATCATGAATTGTTTCCATCCATTTTAAATCTTCTATACAGCCTTCTACAGTGGCATCATCCGCAATAATATTATTATCTTGACCAGGTTGACCTCTGTAAAATTTAGACATTGCACAGTCACGCCAATCTCTAACTGTAAATAAAACTCTTAGTAAAGGGTTTTTATTAAATAGATCATCTATTTGTTGTGTGTCGTTTATATAGACAGTATCACACTTACTTAGATAGCCACTAGGTAGTTCTCTAGAATCTTGAAATAGATATTTATCTTCTGCAAAAGGAGTAGCATCTAATCTTGAGTTACCTCTCATTATCTCAAGTAGCATATTTGTACCTGTTCTACCACAACTTAATACGAGTACTTGCATCTAATCAACCATACCTTTAAATACAGAGAACTCAGTTAAATCTCTATAACCATTTTCTTCTCCCATATCTTTGACATGTTCTGGATAGTTTTGAAGTAAGGCAAGTCCATGTGATGCTTGTTGAGGTGTCATATACATATTCCAACCTAACATATCAATATCGTCATTTTTATAGAACTTTTCACTTCTACCTTCATATCTTGCTCTTTTAAACCATTCTACGGCATCTTCATTATCAGTTAAGATCATTCCACCTTTTCCAATACCTAATAGTTTCTTGATATGAAAAGATAAACACATATATGAATCTTTAATATACATATTAGATGTAAGTCTTTTTGCTGAATCATAAATAGGATAAGGGTCTAGACGATATATACCAGACCATTCTATATCTTTAAACTTAACAGTACCACCTGCATGAATTACAGACATAGGTATAGACAAGTATGTCCTTTTAGGCATGATAACTTCTTTAACATTTAAATACTTACAACAAAGAAATGTTGCATTTGTACAACTATCTACAGATACGGCATAAGGTGAACCAGTATACCTAGCTATCTCTTCTTCAAACATTCTAACTATATTATAAGGATTATTTTTCAAATACTATACCTCTTGCCCAAGATTCTCTAGTTAATTTATTAACAGATTTTAATCCGTTTCTAGCTATTTGTTCTCTTTCCCAATTATACTTAAGATAAAATTTAATTTTAGATTTTAAGTCTTTTATATCTTTATATATAACCAAATCTACACCGTCTTTTAAACCTGTTAGTTCTCTACCTTCCCAATCATCTGTAAGTAAAAAACCACCGGCAGCCAATATCTTATAAACTCTATCAGACGCACCACTGTCAGTGCATATATTTAAATTTATTTTTGTTCTACCAACTTCTTTTGAGTGTTCTTCACCATACGCATTGTTTATTAACTTAACATTGTCTAATTGATTTAATATCTCTTCTCTATTATTATACACATTTCCTATAAAAGATATATCATATTTATAATTTACATCTTGTACTTTATCTACAGTTTCATCGTATCCTTCACATAAATAACTACAGTTTTTATGATATTGAAGTGCTAACTCAAGAACATTCTTTTTATCGAAAAATGCTCTATCTGAAATCATTGTTTTCTCTAGCATCTCTTGAGAGAAACTCATCATTGGGTCCATAAACCAATAATAGAATTTACACTCGTTTCTAAATTTGAATAAACTTATAACATCTGGATTTATAGAGTTACCTTTAGCAATTAGTAATATATCAATGTCTTTATCAAATACTTTCATTAGTTCTTCATTAGGGTTATGAAAAGACCTATAAGGAAATTCTATTACATTATGACCTAATTTTAGTAGACTATCTCTTTGAGAGACATTAGTTGAACCTTCTGTAAAAACACCTACAAAAAATATTTTCATAACTCTTCTGATATAATATTAAAGATAGAATCAACACTAGGGTTCCAATCTTCATCTGAGTAAAATATTACTTTACTTTTAAAAGGATTCCAATCATTCTCATATCTTTTTCTATTATGCTCTGTACTCCAAACTACTTGTTTTGTGCCACATAAACTTGCTAAATGTAAAGGACCTGAACTAGGACCTACAATCATATTTGATGAATGTAAAACATTAGTTAGTTTATCCATTTCTATCATTCTCATATCTTCAGTATCTTCTAAGTGAAAAGAATCAGGACCACCTATACATGCTATATGTAAATCATGTTCTTCATTTAACTTATCTACTAACTGTTGCCATTTCTCTTTACTCCAATTTCTGAAGTCACCTGTCTGTTTATTTCTAGCATGAATTACAACATCAACAGAAAATGGTGAAGAAGATAAATTACCATATTGATAGAATATTTGTTCTTTAAACTTATCAGATAAGGTGTGTAGACCATCTGTTTGACATCTATAACCTATATCAAAATCGCCAAATAGTATTGCAGTAACACCTTTTTCTTCTTTTACTTTCTTAATAAGTTCATTAGGTGATTTTGCATTATTACACCACCAAGCTTCTGTTAGATTACTCTCTGGGTCAAATTCAATAACTTCTGCAAAATCTTCATATAAATGTTTATTAAGAGGTCTACTTATAACTATTGTTTTATCAAAGTCTTTAGACTTAGCACGGACATAACCTTGCCAACAGAATAATTCCCAACCTAACTCTCCTAAAAAAGGACCTGCTAATAATACTCTTTCACTCATTGTTATACCATATGTTTGTGTTGTATTTGCTCAAACCAGTTTCTAGCTAACTTTCTAATTTCTTTACCCGTTTTCCATCGTATATAGTCAAAACTTAATTGATCTCTAACTGAGTTACATCTAACTTCATTCCACCAAGCTTCATTGTACTCTTTTACTTCTTCATTATTATTTCTTACTAATACACCTGTCTCGTGTAAACCGAAGTTTTTAGGAAAACCTTCGTCTAAATATCTTGTATGAATAAAATCTATAGTGTCAATCTCTGCGTCTGATAGTTTGAAGAACTGTCCATTTAGTTCTCTTATTCTTTCTGATTCTGTGTATATACAATCCCAACCAGGGTGAGGTCTTACAGCAAAATCACTATCGTTTCTTTTAACCCACTCAACTAAATCTCTTATTCTAACTTTTGGTAGCATAGAGCCATCAAACCAAACACTATAATCATGAGAAGGTAAAACTTCATGTGACATTAATTTATGGTATCTAGCGGTTCTTCTTGGGTCTTCAAACTCCCATTCTAAATCGCATATCTTCCACTGATCTGTTTTTGTTTCAATCTTTGTATCGGAAAAACAAATATATTCAATACCATCTTCTTTATCATATTCTAAAAGTTCATTTTTTCCGTTTGTTATACAAGTGTAAACTATAATTTTATCCATACTATATTATACTGTGTTTTTTATATTTAGATAAAAAAAAGAGCATCATTAAGATGCTCTTTCTTAGTGTATACTCAACTTCGATTAGAAAGTGAATACTCTACCACCATTGACCTGCATGTTGCTAGTCAATCCATCAACTTTGATGAACTGATAATAACGACCTGCACCCCAGTTAGTATCTGTTCCGTATCCTTCATAGATACCATAACGAGTACGAACACCGATTTCGGGTGAGAAATCAGAGTCTTTAACCGCTCTCATCAACTGAAGAGGAATATAAGGACAGTAAATTACACCAGCGTCTTGTGATGTATTACCCTTATATCCTAGTAGGATGTAACCTGCACCGGCTGTCTCAGCGGCGAAAGTGTCACGAAGTAGTAACTGCTTTCCACCATTGATAAGACCAACTTTAGTTAATGCACCTGTACCAGCTTGTGGAACTGCTGGTAAATCAGAACCATTTACAGTTGGAGTTGTGCTTAATCTTTCGATAACGCCTGCAACTCTTGGTGAAGCAATAGCAAAGTTTGCCGCCCCACGTCTTGTGTTAGTAGCGATTTCGTTAGATTTGATGATTACTTGTGTAAGTAATGCACCGATACGTTCAACTTGGTTACGTCCATCTGCACTCGCAGGAGTGAAAGTAGATGTAAATCCGTCATTGATTGCATTTTTGACTGCTGTTGTTACAAGCTGTCTGTCGATAGCACCTTGAACTTCATAAGTCAAGATGTTAGTCATTTCAGCGTCAACATCAACACCATGCTGATTCGCAAGGTCTTCTGCTAATTCTGGAGACCAGTTAGCGGCCAACTTACGAGATTTGGCTTCAACTGCACCTTTTACAAGGTCAATTTTCGCCATTGGCATGCTTCCATTTACGGTAGCTCCTTCACCAGTTTGAACTAGTGCCCCGAGTCCGTCAATAAATGAAGCGTTAGAAGCCGATATTGCAACACTCACACCTGCATATGCTTGCATGTTAGCATTTGCTGATAGAGGTGTTCCAATTACAGAACCTGAAGTACCTGTAAATTCAGACTTCATTGTGTTATATCCAAGCTCAGTTCCGTCAGATGAAGCACCTGCTGAGAACTTAGAACCTGTGTCGTACTTGGCTCGGATTGCATATGCATAACCAAGCGAAGAACTCATTGGTTGTACACCGAATAATTCGTGAGCCATTAACTCAGGAAAGATACGGCGAACAGTTGGGATAACAATCCCAGGCCAACGAACATCGGTAGCACCGATGGCTGTTGAGTTTTGAGTAAACCCAGCAGTATTCGTTGTAGTCTGTGCTTCTGCAACTAGCGAACCAGGTGTAGAGTCAGACTGAGTATTTTCCAAAACTTGAGCAGTTGTCAAGCGGACATTCTCGTTAGCGATACCGTCACCAGCATCGAGAACAGGTTCCCACTTTTTCAACAGTTCTTCTTTGGAAAGATATGATACTGTTTTCATAGTTAGTTTTCTCCTTGTTTAATTTTTAAATTATTTCTTTGGAAGAAATCTTTCGGCAAGTTGAGCGTACATATCAAGTTCGCTTTGTTCTTGCACTACTTCCTCTTTTACAATCGTAGCAGTTTCAGTTTCTTCACCTTCAAAATCTTCTGATTGAATTTTTTCAAGTTCTGACTCAAACGCTTCGTTAATCTCTTCTGTAGTAGATTCTTTAAATACTTTCTCAAGTTTCTTTCTTTCAAATTCTGGAAGATCAGAAACTTTTTCAGATAATGTATTTTTAGCTTCAATACCATCAATTTGTGCTTTATAGTCAATGTTTCTCTTAATAGCTTCGTTAAGCATATCTGATTTCTGTGCAAGTTCTTCTTGTACATCTTCAAGAATGCTGTCAACTTTAGATTGTACTTCGTCACTGCTGATAAGGAGGGTATCACGCACTGATTCAAAAGTCTTTTCAAGTCTATCAAGTTTAGCATAATCAACAACAGGTTGTTCTGGAAGATGATCTTCAACAACTGCTGATAAATACTTATCAATACCTTCTACTACTTTTTCTTCTTTAAAAGTCAATGTTTCGTTGTTTCTGTAATTATAAAGTGCAAGCTTAATTTCTTTAGCTTTAACTTCGTTCATTTTTTCAACAACAGAATCGAAAGCTTCTTCGATTTTTCTAACTTCTTCTTCATGATGTGCTTCAGACTCAGAAATTTTTAATTCTGCTTCTTTTTTAGCTTCTGAAAGAGCTTTATCCTTTTCAGTATCTACCTTTTCTTGTATTGTTGATTGAATCTGAGAACCAAAGCTTTCAAACTCCTTGATTTGATCCTCCGAAAGAATTCCTTCTTCATTCAGTTTGCTTACAAACTGCTCAATAATCTCCTTCATTACTTTGCCTCCTGTGTAGTTAAAATTGATGAGATGCGGTCTACTGTTTTGTCTCGTAGTATGTTTGCTAGAATTGTGTTTGCTGTTGAAAAATCACCTTTAGTGATTGCTTTGTAAAGATTCTCTGTTGCTTCTGCCATTTTTTATCTCCTAGCTGAATATACCGCTATTGACTATTTACACAAATAACGACAAAAAAGTCACAAAAAATGTATTAATTTTTTGTAATCTATCCATAGCTTTGTGTTCTATTTTATTTTGTTATGTTATTAATAAATTCTTTAATAGCACTACCAATGTATTCTGCTTTTTCATGTCTCGGTAGATATTTCATTTGATTTGTCAATCTGTCATAACACATTTCTGTTACAACACCATGTGTATCAATCATAAAATCTTTTGATTCAAGAATACCTTCAACATATTCACCTATTGAAGGGTCAGAAACAACATCAACTGTTGATAGTTTATATCCTTTTACTACACCATCTTCTAATCTACCAACACCTCTTGTTGATTGTCCTAGTTTTGTTCCGTATTGTATTAGTGATGCGGTAATGTCACCTAAAGGAGTTCCTTTTATATTATGCTCTGAATCTGTTGCTAAAATAATTGATTCACCAATCCAAGTTTTATTATCACCTTCACTAAGTGATATAATTCGCTGTGCGGCACGCTCAGAGTTAATGTATGCGTAATCAGGATGTTCTAGTTCACCTAATGCTCTACCTGGCTCAATAAATTCTCTGTTAAATCGATTAGCTTCTTTTAGCATCTCTTCGTAAGGATATTTTCTTTTATTCATGTTTTCTTTTTCAGCTTGCATGAAAGGACCACGAAGTTTGATCTGACGAGGTTTACCTTCGACATTTTCTTTGATTACTTCGTATTCTCCCCAGAAGTCATTTTCAGTAATAAGTTTAAGTGCTTGCATATTTTATCTCCTGATTTGTGTCCTTATTTACAAAATAATGCTTGATTTTTCCTCCATAATAGCTTATATTATATATAGAAAGTGAGGTTGTTATGGGAACAATTGGTTTGTCAGAAGAGACAATGAAAATGATTGAGAAGAAGGCAGAGCCTTTGAAAGATGCTTCTTGGGAAGACATTAAGAAAATGATTGAAGAATTGCATGAAGATGATTAATTTTTATGCTTGACTTTTCCACGGTATTTTATATACTACCTGTAGATGATTGAGAAAGGTAAAAATATGAATGAAATAACAATGAATGTGAAACATAAACCTTGGTCTTATGCCGTGAGAATGACAAAGGCTTATGTTGAAAGTAAAATTGAGAAAATTAAAAATGTGTATCCTTTTCAAGATGGTATACCAACTTTCAGACATGGTGACTTAACATCAGCGTTTGGTTATAAAGTTGCTGGTGACATCTATTCCTATGGTAGACATTATCATGAAGATAAAATGCCTGGTGGTCATGTTGACAATTACATCAGTTCACAAATTGTTTATGAATACTTTGCAAACATTGTAGCGAATGATTCACCTGTTTTTTGGATGCCAGTTGGTAATAATTACGGTGATTTAATTAATATTGACTACGATGCAGAGGGTGGTTACAGTGAATCGTATCCTATCGAAGTGCCTTATGAATCACTTAAAGAAAGTGAAATACTTGGTTTAAGTACAAAAAGAGTTATGCCAAAAGGATATAATGTTTGGTGTACTAAAGAGGAAGAAGCCTGGGCAAAAAATAAACTTGATAGTGATGATGAATTGAAACACAACATCGAGAACTTAGAGAGTCACTTTACAGAGTTTCTTAAAATAGAAGATAAAAGAGTAGAAGCTGAAGACGAAGATTTATATGACGAATAATTTTTCTCAATCATCACTCTAGCATTTGCGTTGGAGTATAAACTAAATTGCAGTCCTGAGCATGACGTTAAACTGCTCTTTTTTTTTATATTAGCCGAAAGGTGAGTCGTCTTCTGAATCTGAATCTTGCTCTTCTTCTTGTGCTATGGCTTTTTCAGCCTTCGCTCTTGAGCCATATTCAGATACTTTTTCTGCCCAGTATTCACGAACTGCTTGTTTTTCAGATTCTACATCAAGCATTCTGTCGTTCTCTTCAATCTCGTCTTCAGACATATTGAGTATCTTTTTCATTGCTAATGTATATGAGAACTTATCATTATCGGCTATATTACTATACGCTTCCATTTTAAGTTCGTTCAGTTTTGCAGTTTGATATAGTTCATATAAAGCTGGTGGAGTTGCTACAACATCCAGGTCTCTATTTGAAATTTTATATTGTTCCCATAATTTCTTAAGTTTTAAGTGTGTTTTAAAAGCTTCATTGATACCGGAAGCCATTTGCTGTTGTAGTCTCTTAACAAATTTAGAAAACTTATATTCTTCATATGTGATGTCTTCACCTTGACTAATAGTATTTTCAGGTTGTTCGAAACGACTGAAAGGAACTTTTAGTGATCTATAAAGTTTTCTAGTAAAGAACTTTAAGTCTTCTAGTTCGCCAAAGTCTGAACTTCCACCAATACTTTCCACACTGGAACCTTCTGTTCCATCAGGTTTTAAGAACCAATAGGATTCTACAACTTGATGAGGGTCATATTCGTTTGTGATACCTCTCTCACCTGATGAAGTTTTAGTTGTCTTTCTTTGATTGAATCTTTTAACCATTTGAAGTAGTTGCTGTTGTGCTTTCTGACCACTTGTATTACCAGATGCAATATTAAATACTAATCTCTCAGGTGATCTTGCTACACGATAAATTAAAACACCATCTTCTATTAAGATTAATTGTCTATAGGCTTGTCTAGCTTTGTCAAGAGGTGGAACTGGATATGTTCTATTGACATCAAATACACCTGAGTTAATATATGTAACTTGACTAAAGAGTAAAGGTACCTTTTTCTCATCAGCGAATGCGTTACTATATGATAATGAGTTTGAATGTCTATCGACTTCATTAAAGTAACTGTATGAAGTTCCATAGTTTGTGTGTAGTACAGTTTCTGCTTCTGTAGGAGATATATCAAAGAATATACCAATAATCTCATATGATGTTAAGTCTTTTAGTAATTCATATTTTGAATTATCAAGAAGTTTTACTGATAAAATACCCTTTTCTGGATTCTTAGGGTCAATCACATTTTCAAATGCTAGTTCACCTTCTACAACAAATGTTCTAGCATAGTTAAAAATATTCTTCTCAAAATCATAGAGTTCTACAAACTTTTTAAATTCATCTGCCAAAATTTTTCTTTGTCTGTCAGTAAATTTTTTATCATTTTTTACATCAAGATTTAAGAAGTTACCTAATTCATCTATTGAATATACAGAATCACAAACCTCATCAATAGCATCGGAAACTTCCACATGATTCGACATCGCTCTATATTCATTTAATCTTTTAAACTTATCAGATGCCACAGGTGCGGCCAAAAATTGATGAATAGAATCATTACTTGGATATGCTAATGTTGTACTAATTCTTTGGTCTTCTTCTCTTACTTTTGTTACTTCATAACCCTCATCAGGGTCAATATTTTGAACATCTTGCATAACATTGGCAGATGGGTTAACATTTTTATTTCTTCTAAATCTATCAAATATAGCCATTATAATCTCCTATAGTCTTTTGTATTTACTACAAATCAAATATATTTTGTGCAGTCTGTTCGTTTGGATTAAAAGGTATCCAATGCATGATGTTACATAAATGTTGAAGAGGTTTTACAATATCTTTCTCGAATTTTAGATTGTAGTCTACTTGAAATACATCATTGAACTCTTTAGGATATATATCTTTATAACCTATAACTTCTATGTTAAAAGGATTATCTTGATTGATATAACACCATTGAACATCATCACCTACTTTTAACTCTTCGTATTTACCCTTCACACCTAGATGTTCAATCATCTGATTGTAATAATGTGCGGCCTTTACATGTGTGCCTGTTTTAGATTCTACTTTTAAGAAACCAGTTGACTTTTTGTTAGTATTCCAACCGGTGTTTCTCTTAATCTCTTCAAAAGGTAAAGTTTTATAATCATTCCATACTTCTTCAAGTTCTTGATTAAATCTTTCTTGATTCCATCTCTCACGACATATTTTCTCAAAGATTGATTTTAGAAAAGTTTTTACAAGAGGTGCTAATTCATTTTTAGCTATATCTACACCTTTATAATCAAACTCATCTGTTTTATGACCATCTTTATCTACAATATGTAATATGTAATGTTTCTTAGAAAAGAACATAGCTTCCATGCAGAACTTCTCTCGTGAAAATGCAATATTGTCACCTTGTGTTGTATTGAATCTTTCGTTTACGATTTTAGCACAATGTTCGTTGATGTCTTTGTTAACAAACTCATCGAGGTCTTTTGTTATCATTCTAATATCATGTCTAGAAAGATCATTAATATCTTTTTGATTTTCGTTACAATACTTAGTAACAGCAGACTCATAATCAATACCTATAGAATCTGTGTCACCAAATAATACAATGTCACCTTCTGCTGAATACTTTTCTTTCATGTGTTCAACGACAAATTCAGGTATAGCTTTAATAACAAACTGACCATTAAGTGTGATAGACTGTGCAATGTCAATATCATAGATAGGACTAAATTCTGTGCCAAACATACCATAGATAGAGTTTAAGAATATCTTCCAGGTATACTGAATAAAGTTATATCTATCTCTTTCGTTCTCTAACTCTTTGATTATATCTGGATTAGGGTCAGTTTCATCTTTAGTTTTGTTTATCTGACGAATAACATCATTCATCTTTTTTTGAAACTTCTTTCTATCAGAATACATCTTCTTACAGAATGTAGGTACAATGCCTTCTCTGACTTCATGTTTCAAAAACAGAGTATTATTATCTGTGTTTATGCATTTTGTTTTTAGTAATGCTTCAAACTGTTCTTTATTTAAGTGTTTTGTATCACCTTTAGTTGTATGTATTGAATATTGATTATCGCTAATTTTATCATATGTACCTACTTTTGTTTCAGGTGACATATTACCTGCAATCAATGTATTAGGATACAGAGAGTTTAAGTCAATAACAGCTACACCGTTTTTAAAGAAACCAGGCACTGTAGGAAATACAAAGGCACCTTCAAATCTGTGTGAATCTTTTACAGACTGAGTTACTTTTGGAAAAATCTTACCTGTAGTATTGTATGTATAAAGTGATAAACAGTTAATAATGTAAGGTATAGATGCATATATCTTCTCATAAGGTGCAAGAGACATATTACAAATACTTCTAGAGAGTTTTAGTAATTGCTCTTTTTCTTCTAGTAAAACAAGTATTTCTACATCTCGTATATTGTATTCAAAGAACTTTTGAAAGTCTTTCTTGTATAGGTCTTTCATAGAACCTTCATATTCAATCTTGCTGATACCTAGAACATAGTCACCTACATTACCTAGACTATAAGAACCTTTTGATTTTTTAAGAAACTTGTTCTTATATAGAATATAATAATCCCAGTTTGTAATACCGTCTATAACAAATAAAGGTTCACCTGTTACTCTATCTTTATGTTTCTTAACACGATTTACAGGTGACATACTTTTCATAGCATTCTCACCGAGAACTCTTTTAATTCTACCACACATATAAGGTATATCGAATAACTTTCCATTCCATGTTGTGATTACATCAGGATAGTTTCTCTCGTGCCAACTAAGATAATGATTAAGTAGTTTTACTTCGTTGTCGAATGTGAATAACTCAATATCATCTCTGTGTACTTTACAATCACCTAAAGCCCATGTAAAATACTTCTTATAATCACTATCATAAACAGTAATAAGATTAATAGGGTAATCTACCTTATCTGTTTCTGGAAACTCATCTTCAATAGCAATCTCAATATCAATATAATGAACTCTTAAATCATTTTTCGCAAAGTCTGGTTCTTGATATACATCTGAATAATGTGAGTTAAGATACTCAAACTCTGGAGTAGAAGACTCATATATCTTTTTCTCTGGATGATCTTTTATCCACTGATACCTGGATGATGTTGTTTCAAAGAATTTGCGTTTTAGATAAGTACCATAGATACTTTGTAAATCTGTTTTATAATCAACTTCGTAAGTTACGAAAGACTTATGAGGTATTCTTTTATATATTCTGTTACCTGATTCGTCCCAGGTCCAAATATCAATAAAGGCAGACCGTTTGTCTTTTGATTGAACATATGAAATGTTTCTGTACATGTTGTATTATACAGATATTAGTCTTCAATTATAGCTGGTATTTCGTCTTGTTTGTAGATGAGATACTCACCATCTTTTGAGTTTATTCGGTCACCATCCGCCATAATTAGTATCTTGTCTCCAACTTTTACAACATCTTCGTTGTCAACCATGAATACTTCACCTACTTCGGCTTGATTGTGTTTACTTGAAATGATTATTGAACTATCACTACCCATTGAATGAACAGTATCTATAGACTTAGCAAATACCATATTTTTAAGAGGCATATGTATATCACTATCTTCAGGGTCTACTTTTACTATACAGTTTTCTGCTTTTAATATTACTATAGGATATGTATCATAGAAAACACCGACATCATCGAATTTAACTCTATCACCTATTTCAAGACCGTAATCTTTTTTAGCGTCATCACCAAGTGCAATTACTGTTCCTGTAGCACCTTTAAATCCTGCGATTGTTTTTGTAGGTATTACAATGTCTCCGTGTTTTACTTCTTCTGATATTTCATCTTTTCTAAGTGCAACAAGATCACGAGAAACTTCAATTTTTTCAGGGTCAAACTTACCATCTCTTGAACCTATACGATGTGCGTCTTCTACATATCTCATATTTTTCTATCCATTTAATAATTTATTTTCTAACAAAATTTTACCACTATCGGGAATAACTACGTTTACATTTCCTAATTCAACATCACCGTCTTTTGTTTTTTCCCATCTTTTACCATCTCTAATAAAAGTTTCACCTATTTTAATTTCATCATATGAAACTTCTGTACCTCTTGCTATGTCATCACTCATATTATACTCCTAATTGTTTTCTGATATATGTAATAATATCATTTAGGTCATTATTTACATGCCATTCATCATTTACTACTTTGTCCATAGCTTCTCTATCTTTTTTAACAATCTCATTTTCACAGTTTCTGGAGGTATCTATCTCTCTACCTTTAATTTTTAACCAAGAATCTGGTATATCAAAGAATTGATTTAAGAAAGGTATGGCTCCTGATTTTTGTGACTTGAATATAAATTCACTTGATTCAAATACAATTAAATCTTCATTAAATCTTTCTTTGTTCTTTGTTAAATCAATAATTAAAAAGTCACACATTTCGTGTCTATTAGTAGTAATCATTTCAGATTTTGCATGACCTTTGTATCCTAATAAAAGTCTAGGTGATGGTTTCGAGAGTACATAGTTTGCCGGTTTCGTATAACAGTTAAAGATTATACCTAAATTCATATCATTCATGACATCTATATATTTTTCAAAAGTATCATCAAATTCATCAACTATAATGGTATCATCCTCTATAATAATTAATTTTTCAGATTTAAGACTTTCAGCTTTATCAATAATTATATTTTTAGATTTAGAAATAGACTCACCTGTATTTTCTATATAATTAAAATCTATATCTTTTAATACACTACTTTTCTTTAATGTATCTTCAGAAAGGTCTGAACATATGATTATATTGGTATCTTTTTTACAAGCTGATTGTTTTAGCGATGAACTTATAATTTCTTCTATCCAGTTAATAGGTCTTCTAAAATTTAAAACTGCAACCGTTATCATCTAACTATCTCCAAATCTTTTGAAATATTTTCTTGTTCTTTTTGAGACTTTTCTTGTTTTTCATGTTGTAGAATCATGTTTAAATCTATGTTTAAACATTTTTTAGTTAGTCGATAGAATTGTGCCCAGTCTTCTAAATTATGTGGATTCTCTAACCACCAACCTCTACCACCTCTACCACTGTCTAATTCTTTTTTCTGTTTTTTAACAATAGATTTAAATTTATCTTTACTACCTAAAACCATGTTTAGTTTTTGTTGTAATTCATTCATATCATCAAATAAAAGATCAGTGTAAGGCTCGTATATGTTTATTCTTTGAGCAATAAGTGGTGTACCTATTGCACAAGCTTCTAAGAATTTAATATTAGATTTACATCTGTTAAATTCATTGTTTAATAAAGGTTGAATAATCGCTTGACAGTTTATGTTACCTATCACATCTGGATAGTTCATAATATTAGAACCACCTACTAATTCTATTTTACCTGCTTTTAATTCTTCTTGTAGTCCATTAGGTACGCAACCTACAAATACCCATTGATATTTGTTAACTGTTTTCTTTATAAAAGGAATCATCTCAGTAAAGTCATCAACATAATCGTTTTTACCATGTAAGTCGTAGTGTGTGCTACTAGCAATAATTCCTAATCTAGGTTTCTTTTTATTCTTATCATAATTTACTAATATTTTACCAAGATCATAATACTGACCCATCCACCATTTAGGAAGATAGTTAGGTATTACAAGTACATTTTCTTTTTGAACTCCAAACTTTCTAACATAGTAGTCTTTTAAATATTCTGTTGTAACAAGAACAAAATCTGATTGTTGCATCATAGTTGATATATTCTGCATCAACTTAGGATTCTGATAGGCTTCCCAAGCTGAATTATATTTTGGTATATCGTCCATACCAACAGCATCGTCTACATTATAGACAATCCACATTCCGTTTCTCTGTCCTAAAGGAACAATAAATCTTGTGTAGTAGTCACACTGAGGGTCATTAACTTGTCTTTGCATGTGACATAAATTTACATCTTGAAACCACTCCGGGTCAGCAATAAATCTACTGGTCTCTGTAAAAGTAACATTATTAATAACTGATTGAACCATTAATTTAGGTGCCAACATTCTATAAAAATAACAACCAGAATTATCTGCGGGAAAGTTTACTGCTACGAAAGGTTTCTCAGACATAATTCTCCTTAAATAGTCTCATACTTTGGTAATCTAATATCTAGAAAACCTTTAATTACATTGTTTAGATTTTTTAAATTACCAAACAATACTTGGCCACCTTGTCTCTTATGTTCAAGAAATCCATTTTTAAAAAACATAATACATGTATTGTCGTCAACGCTATAAAGACTTCTAAGTCCTTTGGACATATCTTTAAAAAAGTATCCATCAATATGTGATTCACCAACATGATTTTTTTCACGACTGTATAAATTTAGTGAATGTTTGATTACTTTTCTGTCTTCATCTTGAAGTTTACCTACAACAACGATTGAATATTTACTTACTAATAATTTACTTAAAGACTCTTTATCTAAGAACATGTATACTCCTTTTAACTATACTAAACTTATGTTCTATTATACTTATCAACTTACTTATTTATATATTAAAATGTAATAATATCTCTTGATTTAGCTGGTTTATCCGTAACAACTAATCTACCTACACTGTCACCTCTAGAAGGTGATCTACCATATATTCTAGGTGTACCATTTCTATCAGAGGCGTCTGGGTCAAATGTTTGGTCTACTCTTCTCGCTCTTAATCTAAAAAACAAATCTTTTGATTTTGCATACTTCTTCGCATCTGTTAGATTACCATTTACTTGTAAAACACCGTTTTTAAATGTAGAGGTAACATCCATGGGACCTACATACATATAATCAATAGGACCACCCATCGGTTTATTACCAATGACTAATAATTTTTTATCTTTATCGTTTAGTTTACCATATGTGTCTGGTACTTTATCACCAGGTTTCAAACCTTTTTTAATATGATTATCGTAAGCAGAACGAAAGAATCTTGCACCTAATCCAGGGATAATTTCTTCGATACCTCTTAATCCACCACCTGCTAAACTAGGTGCGTTTGGACCTTTCATAGATAAATTTAAGATACCTCTTTTTGTGAATAGTTGGACATCTGTGTAAGGCTCTGAGCCTGATCTTTGTCTACCAGAATACTTCTCAGCTTTCATTACACCTTTTATACTTGCATCTTTTGTTTTAAGAGTGATTGGTTCATCTGAGTTTTCTTTTACAGCATTATTGATAGCTAGACAAAATTCATTTTCTTGTCTTTCGAATGATAAACCGGCTTCAGTAACTAGAGTGTATGCATATTGAAATTCTCTAAAGTATGACATTTTTCTCTCCTTATTCTGGTAGAGGTTGCATACCTAGTTTTTTACGAACAACATTTAACTTCTTAATTACTTTTTTCTGATTTGGTGAACCAGGCATTGACTTTAGTGCTTGAACTGTGAGTTTGTTTAGTTCTGATTGTAATTTAGCACCCTCTCTAGAACGCATCATGTCTTTACTTACCATATCACCACTAAATAATTCAGTTTTAATAGATTTGTAAGCTTCTTGAATTTTTCTAAAGTCAGACATTTGTTTTTCCTTATTTCTTTAAAATTATAGATACTGCTTTGCTTTTTCCTGCCATGCTTTTGGTTGTTCTAATATCTTTGATTTGTTCTATTTGAATATGAATGAATTGAGTTTTATCTCCAGCCATTCGGAGTAATATGTCTCCACCTGATATTTCAGGTACACCTTTTAAGTAAAACTTATGACTTTGTCTTGATCCTTGTGTGACATCTGCAAAAACAATTTTCTTATCTCTAATATCTTGAATTAAATCATTAATAGATGACATAGAAGCATTTTCATCTAAGTCTGTTACATCATTCTCGTCATCCATGACTGATAAAACATTCTTAGCATCGATATAGTCTGCCATTCCGTCTAACTTACTTACAGCGATTGCAACTTTGTTAGTCCACCAAGTTGGTAAATCTGCTTCTTCTGGAAGTTCGTCAATAGCAACACCCATTTTTGTTAAGGCTGACATTGCTATTTCAATTTGTGTTTTAACAGATGCGATGTCTTGATGACCATCTTCTTTAAAATTTAAAACTTCACTGACTGCTTCTTCAATACAAGAGAATTTTTTAGTCATTGTTTTCATCTTTCATTTCGTATTCTTCAACACCTAAAAACTCTTTAGCATTTTCAAGCTGATAATTAATTAAATCATTATAAAGATTGTCCATTTCTTTCTTATCAAACATGTTCTTTTTAAGAATATCTTTTACAGAGTTCCAAGATGGTGCTTGCATTATTTTGTCAGATGCTCTTAATTCATCAGGGTCTTTTTTATCTTTACCTGTAATTGAATAATTTCTAACAATATAATGTTTTAGATCACCAACATTCTTAATTTTCATCTTCTTGTTAGCGATTCTTTTTCCACCTTTAGCTTCTTTTTTATGATGCATTTCAGATGCTAATATTTTAACATCTTTAGCGTAAATCTTTTCTTCTATTCCATGTTTAAACTGAACATCATACCATTCTACAAATCCTTCTTCATCTGGTATCGCATGTCTACCATGTAAAGGTTTACCTAAACCAAATTCAGAGTGTTCTATTATTGTAGCACAATCATGGTCTTTAGAATGACAAAGTGCATAAACTTCTTCTTTAGTATAACTGTCATTTTCGGCATATAAAGCTGTTATCTCTGCACCGTTTACATAGTCAGGTAACATACCTTCTAAATCATCACGACTGTGTAATTCACTAGGTGAGAATTTAGCAAATATATCTGCAAAAGCTTTTAGTGTAGGCATTTTGTTTTTATTCTTTTTAATTTTCTTTACGATTTCTTTTGAAGTTAGCTTTTTTCCACCCATCAATATTTCATCGATAACTTCTTCATCAATTTTTTCAGCTTCTTCTTTAGGCATAAGTGCTTTTATTGTTTTAACATCTAGCTTCATTTTCTTAGCTATCTGCTCTGCTGACATTCCTTTATCGATATACATGTGAAGTTCTTTCATTCTACCTTCATCAAGTTCTGTTTCGTCATTAATTAATTCTTCATCTTCTTCTTCTGCAACTGTTTTAACAGGTTCGATAGTTACATCTGTAACATCTTTTTCTTCTGGTTTTTGAAGTAAGTCTTCTGACATTTCTTCTGCTTCACCAGAACCTGTAGACATCGCTAAATCTAAATATTCATCTATTTTTTTAGCATCATCAGAATTTGCTAATGCATATAATGAACTTGAAGGGTATTCTTTTACAAAGAAATCAACAATAGCTGTTTTACTTCCTAAATCAATATATGGTTCTGCTGTTCTTGACATTCTATAAACACACATTGGATTAGCTTCAGGGTCTATTGAATAACCTATACTTGGTAATTGAATATGACCTTCTGGTACTTTTATTGTTTTTGGATTAAGTGCTTGACCAACGTCTAGTTCTTCTGTGCCTAAATAGTATGCTTCTTGTATTCGTCTAAAATCGCTCATAATTAACTCCTGATAAATAAGATAGTTATGGTATTTACTTTCCACAGAAGGATTTTGTATCAACCATAACTATCTTTGTTACTACTTTAATTCTTTTTCAATAAAGCGACTAGAACAAATAAAGCAACAAGACCTACTAGTCCGTTTTCTCCACCTATTCCTTTAACTATTGAGGTTACATTACCGATGACATCTGCACCAAATAATGCACCTGCACCGAATAATACTTCAGCTAATATGCTGATAGAGACTAGAGCTACACCTATTTCCATAATAGCCGACAGTCCACCTCTAATATATGTTAGTATGTTTTCCATGTTATTTTCCTTTGGTTCGTTTCTTGATTTATCTTTGAGAGGAAAGATACTTTCTTCTTCCCAAATATAAAATTGATACTCCTATTGCTGTTAAACCAAAGGTTGCTGGTTCAGGTATTACAGACCAAGCTATTGAGTTTGGTCCATGTACATCTACACTCATTGAACCGAGTGCATCTGGTTGAAATGAAGTGAATACTACTAAGTATTGTTCTTCATTTAATTGTAAACTTGCATTGAAAGGTCCGTCATCAGAAAAGAGTCCGCCACCTTCTATAGATTCGGTTTGACCACCACCAAAACCAAAACTAGCTGAGTTATTATATATTTGTGGTGCTTGAATAATTACTGTTGATGAATCCGGTATATTGTCTGAGTCATATAAAAGTAATTGTGTATCAGTGGTTGAGCCATTAGACCCTTGTAAACTATTTGTATAATTTGAAAAAGTATAATCTACACCATAATCTGATGGTGTAATTAAAATCCATTCATAATAAGTTCTTGTTGTACTTCCTTGAT
>MDSV01124912.1_pt1 | contig 21122 bp, 18 predicted proteins | sample 810851 | NCBI WGS metagenome assembly MDSV01 (sample SAMN05326640, study PRJNA326480) | marine metagenome | isolation source: seawater | place: Atlantic Ocean: North East | collected 2012 | reverse complement strand
TATTGGATGATGAGATGAATGTACTACCAGATGGTGAGCAAGGACAGTTAGCAGTCGTGGTTAGTCAGTCACCTGCGTTTTATTTCCGTGGTTATAGCTGGAATGAGAAGCAAGCCTTTGTAGATGACTACTATCTGACAGGTGATGTGGTTGAGCGTCATAGTGACGGCAGCTATTGGTTCTCAGGACGTGATGATGACATTATCATTACGGCAGGTTACCGCGTGGGGCCTACTGATGTCGAAAACACCGTCTTAGAGCATGACGCAGTGGCAGAATCTGCGGCTGTGGGCGTGCCAGACGAAGTGCGTGGACATACGATCAAATCTTATGTGGTATTAAAAGAAGGCGTCGAAGGTAGCGAGCAAATCGCCAAAGAAATTCAAGAGCTGGTGCGTAAACGTCTATCCACTCATGCCTATCCACGTGAGGTCGAGTTTGTGACCGAGTTACCAAAAACACCAAGTGGCAAAATTCAACGCTTTTTGCTACGCAGTTTATCTGCCGCGTAACTACCCGATAGAGCGTTTATAGATAATTCATAGAAAACAGCTAATAAAAAATGAAGATTTAAAGGAATAATCATGCAAATTCAAGAAAACAGCTTTTTGGTCACAGGTGGTGCATCAGGTTTGGGTGAGTCAGTGGCTCGGGCAATTGTCTCTCAAGGCGGCAACGTCGTCATCGCTGATCTAAACGAATCAGCAGGGCAAGCACTGGTCGCTGAGCTGGGTGATAGTACGCGCTTTGTGCGCTGTGATATCACTAAAGGCGATGAGGTGCAATCAGCGGTTGAGATGGCTGAGTCAGCTTTCGGCGGCTTACAAGGCTCAATCAACTGTGCGGGTATCGTAGTGGTACAAAAGCTACTGGATTGTGATAACAATCCGGCAGACCTTGAGTCATTTAGCCGCGGGGTCAATGTCAATCTGGTCGGTTCATTTAACGTTGCGCGTTTGGTCGCGGCTAGCATTGCCAAACGCATAGCGAATGATAGCAATGCAGGCGAGCATGCAGAAAAAAACCATGTACAAAAGAATGTAGATCAAGGCATTATTATTAATACAGCTTCTATCGCAGCCTTTGATGGTCAAGTGGGTCAAGCCAGCTATTCTTCTTCCAAGGCAGGCGTGGTTGGTCTGACCTTGCCGCTTGCTCGTGAGCTGGCACGTCATGGCATCCGCGTTATGACCATCGCGCCAGGTGTCTTTGCTACCCCGATGATGGAGAGCATTCCTGAAAAAGCTCGCGAGCAGCTAGAAGCAGGCGTGCCTTATCCCAAACGTTTGGGCGCTCCCAATGAGTTTGCCAAGCTGGTCACTCATATCATTGATAATGCCTATCTAAATGGTGAAGTCATCCGCTTAGATGGGGCAATTCGTATGGTGTAACATTTGAGTAATTCATTCGTTTTGCACAAAACTTATCTAAATAGTCTGACATAGTGCTTTGATACATATGATTAATGACAAAAAACTCATCATGAGGATCAAAGCCTATGTCATTTTTTTGCAAAAAAACACACTCATCAGATAAGCTGAGCCCATATAGCTGGCTGATCAGTATTGGCGTTACTGTCGTTATCAGCGCCAGTGTTATTGCACATCGCTCTATCCATATTAGCTATCCAAATGATGAAGACAAGGCACGAGCGAAGTCATTAGAGGTCAATCCGGGCGGCGACATTATGATTCATGGGCAAATGAATGGCTTTGGACATTTGGGCTGGTTGAATCAACGACGCGATTGGACCGATGGTTGTATCGCGGTGACCAATACCGAGATGGATGAGATTATGGTATCGGTGATACTTGGTACGCCTATTGAAATCGTGGAGTAGCATAGTCGGATTATGATTGGGTCTATACTCAATAAGTGCATTGCTTATTACCATATTCAACGGAGATTTCTCTTGAATTTACAACAATAAAATGGCATTTCTTACCTACTAATTTCCTTTATCTGGTATTAATAGCCCATTTAAATATTGTTAATAATAAATATCATTGTCTTAAGTAAGGTTTTATTGATTTGTTGTCTTGAAATAACCGTATGCATACCTTATATAAATGACAGATAACAGTGACGCCAGAGATGAACGCGATTACTGATAATACCAATTATAAAAGGATATAAACATGAGATTTGAGAAGTTTACGCAAAAACTGCAATCGGCGATTCAAGAAGCTCAGAGCCTAGCGTTAGGTCGTGATCATACGGGCATTGATCCTGTGCATTTGCTTGCGGTATTGCTACAAGATGAATCTAATTTATCTATCTGCCAACAAGCAGGCGCTTCTATTCCAGCGCTAAAAAATGGCGTTGCCAAAGCACTCGATAACCAAGCGACCATTTCGGAGCCAACAGGTGACGTCAATCTAAACCCAAACTCAGTCAAAATTCTGAACTTGGCAGATCGTCAGGCGCAAAAAGAAGGCGATGATTTTATTGCGACTGAATGGGTCATGTTGGCACTCGCTGAGCAAGGCGAAACCAAAAAAATATTTGAAAGTGCAGGTGTGACGGCAAGCAAACTAAAAGCGGTCATTGAGCAGCTGCGCGGTGATGATACGGTCAATAACCAAAACGCTGAAGATCAGCGTGATGCACTCAACAAATACACGATTAATCTGACTGAGCAAGCAGAGCTTGGCAAACTAGATCCAGTCATTGGCCGTGACGAAGAAATTCGCCGTACCATTCAGGTACTGTCGCGCCGTACCAAAAACAACCCTGTGCTCATCGGTGAGCCGGGCGTTGGTAAAACAGCCATCGTAGAAGGCTTGGCACAAAAAATCATCAATGGCGACGTACCAGAAGGTCTGCGCCGTAAAGAAGTGTTGTCATTAGACTTGGGCGCGCTGATTGCAGGGGCAAAATTCCGCGGTGAGTTCGAAGAGCGTCTAAAAGGCGTACTGAGCGACTTGGCCAAACAAGAAGGTAATGTCATCTTATTCATTGACGAGCTGCATACCATGGTGGGCGCAGGTAAAAGCGACGGCGCGATGGACGCAGGCAATATGCTCAAACCTGCTTTGGCACGCGGTGAGCTGCACTGCGTTGGTGCGACCACCCTTGATGAGTATCGTCAGTACATCGAAAAAGACGCTGCGCTTGAGCGTCGTTTTCAAAAGGTTTTGGTCGATGAGCCAACGGTCGAAGATACTATTGCGATATTACGGGGTTTAAAAGAGCGTTACGAGCTTCACCATGGCGTCGATATTCAAGATAGCGCCATCATTGCTGCTGCGCGCATGAGTCATCGCTATATCACTGACCGTAAGTTACCAGATAAGGCGATTGATTTAATTGACGAAGCGGCCAGCCGCTTGCGCATGGAGATGGACAGTAAGCCTGAATCATTAGGTAAGCTCGATAGTCGCCTCATTCAGCTAAAAATGCAGCGCGAAGTCCTCAAAAACGAAGAAGATGCTGGCGCGCAATCAGAACGTAAAGTGCTCGATGCGCAAATAGCAGAGCTAGAAAAAGAATACGCTGATCTTAATGAAGTTTGGCAGGCAGAGAAAGCATTGGTCAAAGGCAGTCAACAGCTAAAAGACGAGCTAGATAAAGCCCGTATCGCTTATGACAAAGCCAGCCGCGAAGGTGACTACGAGACCATGAGTAAGCTGCAATACGAGACCATTCCACAGCTTGAGCGCCGTATTCATGAGTCTGATTTGGCTGAGCAAAAAGAGCAGACAGGTGAAGGTAGTGGTGTCAAATTGCTACGTAATAAAGTCACCGACAATGAAATTGCAGAAGTGGTGGCAGCCGCCACTGGTATCCCAGTCAGTAAAATGATGCAAGGCGAGCGTGACAAAATGATCGCAATGGAAGAAAAGCTCCATGAGCGTGTTATCGGTCAAAACGAAGCGGTCGAATCGGTGGCCAATGCGGTACGTCGTAGCCGTGCAGGATTATCTGATCCCAACCGTCCTTCAGGCTCGTTCTTATTCTTAGGACCTACAGGCGTTGGTAAAACTGAGCTGACCAAATCACTAGCGAACTTCTTGTTTGACTCTGAAGATGCAATCGTACGTATCGACATGAGTGAATATATGGAAAAACACAGTGTCAGTCGTCTTGTAGGGGCACCTCCAGGTTATGTCGGTTATGAAGAAGGCGGTACGTTGACTGAAGCGGTACGCCGTAAGCCATATAGCGTCATATTGTTTGATGAAGTAGAAAAAGCGCATCCAGATGTGTTCAACATCTTGCTACAAGTATTGGACGATGGTCGCTTAACCGATTCGCAAGGTCGGGTGGTAGATTTCAAAAACACCGTCATTATCATGACCAGTAACTTGGGTTCGCACAAGATTCAGGAAATGGTTGGCGAAAGTTACGAGGATATTAAAGCGGAAGTAATGGATTCTGTTGGGCAGCATTTCCGTCCAGAGTTCGTCAACCGTATTGATGAAATCGTAGTATTCCATCCGCTTGGTATGTCGCAGATGGCAGGTATTGCTGATATTCAATTGAATCGTTTGCGTCAGCGCATCCAAGAGCGTGAGATGGATATTGAGCTATCATCAGATGCCATGAATAAATTGGTTGCCGTGGGCTATGATCCTGTTTATGGCGCTCGTCCTTTGAAGCGTGCTATTCAACAGGAGATCGAAAACCCATTGTCATTAAAACTCTTGGCGGGCGACTTTGTCGCGGGTGACATCATTAAAATCGATGTGGGTAGTGATGACCAACTGACTTTTGATAAGCTTAGAATGAGCTAATGTCATTGGCTTTGACGTCTTTATGACCTCACGATACTCCCACAACAAACCCCTTATCTACAATCGTAGGTAAGGGGTTTTTCGTTTATGGTGGTATTTTGCGTTACTGTTTTTTTACCATTTAAATATCTCTTAAATATCAAGACTATGCTATAAATAAATGGATGACCAATAAAATAAATGCCAATTGGATAGAAAGGACAAAACCATGACAACCCCTATTGAACGTGTAAGTCTGCCCTTAACATCGCCGTTACTCATTGCGGCTTTATTGTTTAGTACATCAGCTTGCTCCAATCCTGCAACCGTCAATACCAGCAACAACGTACCAGAACAGAAAGAGAGCCAAACCTCTAAAGCAGATATGCGGACAAGTGATGCTCAAGTTAGCGCAGACAAGCCTGAGTTTACAACCAAAGCGGTCGCCACTTTTGATGAGCCTTGGGCTATGACAGCACTACCCAGTATAGATGGCAAAGCGCCCAAACTACTAGTGACGCAAAAAACAGGAGAGTTATTCATTGTAGACACGGCGACGGGTAGCAAGACACAAGTAGCAGGCATCCCTAAAGTGGCCTATGGTGGTCAAGGTGGTTTGGGAGATATTATATTAGCACCAGATTTTGCGACTTCTAATGCTGTATATATCAGCTACGTAGAAGCAGGAAAGGGGGGGTGATAGTAATAAGTTTGGGGCAAAAGTAATCAAAGCGACACTGGCAGGATTAGGCACAAATGCGCCCACACTACAGGTCATCACGCCTATTTGGGAGCAATCTCCAAAAGTCACGGGGCAAGGTCATTATAGCCATCGCTTATTGTTTTCACCTGATGGACAGTATCTATATATCAGCTCAGGAGAACGCCAGAAAAAAGAGCCTGCACAAAATATGAGCATGAATCTAGGTAAGATTATTAGATTGTATGCTGACGGCTCGGTTCCAAAGGACAATCCATTTGTCAATGATAGCAATGACATTGCCTCTCAGTTTTGGACAATGGGCAATCGCAATGTGCTCGGCATAAGATTTGATGAAAGCGGCAGGCTTTGGGCAAACGAGATGGGGCCAAAGGGCGGTGATGAATTTAATCTGATTGAAAAAGGCAAAAACTACGGCTGGCCGATTGTATCAAATGGTCGTAATTATTCAGGTACACCAATCCCAGATCACGACACTCGCCCTGAGTTTGAAATGCCTAAAATCACATGGACACCCGTTATTTCACCGTCATCACTGAGTCTATATACGGCTGGTAGCCACAATGACTTTCCAGCATTACAAGGCGATTTTTTAATCAGTGGTTTATCTTCAAAAGCGCTTATTGTCGTAAGTGTCGATGAAGATGATAGTGCTACTGAACGCTATCGTTATGACATGGGTGAGCGTGTTCGTAGCGTGCTGGCAGTCGATGGACAAGTGTGGGTATTGGAAGATGGTGATGGTGGACGATTACTCAGATTATTGCCTAAATAACATCATGATAAAGCTGCTTTTAGATCTGTATTTATGTAGACCTTTTAAAAAAAACTATCAATCTTATTAGAATAATTTAAAGGTTTTATCAAGTTTTATTTTGTAATTGATTGATAGTTAAAGCCTATTTTGTTAAGGTAATATTCCTTAAATTTTGAGACTTGCACATGGAAGAAGTAAAAGTAGGCAGATTAGGACCTTTTCCACGGGTGAGTAAACCTGTGTTTATTACATCGTCACTGTTGATCGTTGGATTTATTATTTTCGGCGCACTTTTCACTGAAACAGCAGGGGCGGTTTTTAGTTTTTTACAGAATTTTATTACCGATAAGTTCGGTTGGTTATTTATTATCTTAGTGAATACAGCGCTTGGGCTTTGCATTTACTTAGGAATGAGTCGCTATGGTGATATTCGTTTAGGTAACCAAACGGAGCGACCACAGTACAATCTGTTTTCTTGGATTGGTATGTTGTTCTCTGCTGGTATTGGTATTGGCCTTGTCTACTGGGGTACAGCGGAGCCGTTGTATCACTTTATGGCACCACCAATGGGCGAGGCCGAAACGGTTGAAGCCGCAAAGCAAGCGATGAATATCTCATTTATGCATTGGGGTCTACACGCTTGGGGCATCTATACGATTGTGGCACTGTCGTTAGCGTATTTTCATTTTCGTCGCGGTTTGCCTTTATCGATTCGCTCAACTTTGTATCCTTTGCTCGGCAAAAGAATCTATGGTCGCTGGGGGCATACGGTCGATATCTTGGCCGTGTTCGGTACGATGTTTGGTGTGGTCACCTCACTCGGGCTTGGAGTGATGCAGATCAATGCGGGACTTGAGAAACTATTTGGCATGCCGAATAGTCTCACTGTACAGTTCGGTTTGATAGCTTTCATCACAGCGCTTGCAGCCGCTTCCGTTATGATGGGTCTGGATAAAGGTATTAAGCGCCTTAGTGATATCAATATCGGTTTTACAATCGTTTTATTGGTATTCATGGTGGCTTTAGGGCCAACGCTCTTTATCTTTGATAGCTTTATCGAAAATATCGGCAACTATCTGACTGTACTCGTGCCTTTGGGTACGTGGGGCGAGTCTTATAGTGGAACAGATTGGCAAAGTGCTTGGACGATATTTTATTGGGCATGGTGGGTGAGCTGGGCACCATTCGTTGGTATCTTTATTGCCCGTATCTCTCGTGGTCGTACCATCCGTGAGTTTACGTTTGGGGTACTGTTAATCCCTATGCTTATCTTGTTCTTTTGGTTCACGACCTTTGGTGGCGTAGCGATTCATATGGAGCTTGCCTCTGCTGTGACAGGTATTAGCCCAGGTTTGGTTGAAGCAGTACAAGCAGATACCGGTAGCGCAATCTTTAAGCTAGTTGAGTACTACCCACTAGCCAAACCGATTACGTTAATGATTGTTGTCATGATTATGCTTTGGTTTGTGACTTCGTCAGATTCGGCCAGTTTTGTTATCGATATGCTGACCGCTGGTGGCGATACCAATCCACCAAAGATTCAGCGTTTGTTTTGGGCAACCACAGAAGGCGTTATCGCTGCCATATTGTTAGCGGCTGGTGGATTGTCTGCTTTGCAGGCAGCTGCCATCGTAGCAGGATTGCCATTTGCTTTAGTGGTTTTTGTCATAATGTATGCGTTGTTACGCGGATTAGGACGTGATCGTCTGATTCTTTACCGTGCGCAGCAAAGCTATATCACAGATGAGTCAGCAGATCATAACTCTGCAGATGAGTTTGTTGATGAGCATTTACTCAAAGGCCCACCTAAGATTGTTAAGGGTGACTAAGCAGTAAAATCGTTATTTTAACCATTGTTCTAATCATTAATAGAAGCCCCAATTTATTTTTAAATTGGGGCTTCTTTGTGGCTACTCAAATATATTTTTTGGAATGAAGTATTCTTATGAATTAACTGCATTCACCTTTGGTATAACTAATGGCCTCAGGTATGTTACAGGCCGAGCAAGCATTACCTGCCGTACGGTAGCTTATCACTGAGCCAACTTTCGTTTTTACACAGACTGGATCATATTGCATGGTACACATGGTCTTCTCAGAGCGAGAGGTTGGACAGTGAGTTAAGGTGTTTTCAAGCATTTGACTGTTATCTGTTGCAGGTTGCGTGGGAGTAACTGCGCCAGGCGTAGCGCTGCAACCCGCCAGTGCTAATACCAAGGAGACGACAGCTAATGATGGTTTGAGGGATTGCGCCAGTGTAGGCAGTGATAATTTAGATAGCGTTTTTTGCATGATGTGATGTCCTTATTTGCAAGCGTTCTATTACCGCTCGTCACGTTATTGATAGATCGATATAGCACTTAAAGTTTTATAATAACTAATGAATGGCTATGGACTCAATAACATAATACAAAAAACCCAAGCTTGAGCGGCTTGGGTTTTTTGTTAAATACAGATGATTGTCACAGCAGAATATCTACCTAGATAAGAATAGCAACTTATTCAGCTGGCTTATCATCTTTGTTTAGCTGCACATATTTATCGAAATTTTGTGCATAATCTGTCAAATTGTCACTTAGCATCTGGCGATATTGTTTGACATAAAACTCGACGATATCGTCTTTTTCTTTGGCAAAATCATCGGCTTTCACGAAGCCAATCGAGGCCACAGAGGCGCTGTAGCGTGCGGCAGCATATAACAAAGAAGCACCTACCTGTCCTGAATGGGCATCAGGGCCTAGCTGACTATTGGCGACACCGATGATAGCATCAGCGCGTTGGTAAAACGCCTGCATTTCAGGGGTGATTTCAATGCTTGCATCCACATTGTTGTCTTGAGTGTTGCTGTCTTGAGACATAAGCTGCTCCTAATAATAAGTGTCGATAATTTTAGTATATAAAGGCGGTTTGTAAATGATTCAACGTAATGACTCTATGACCCTTATAAGCCAGCGTCTGCTTTTAAGATATCTGCTTTGTCTGTTTTTTCCCAAGTAAAGGCAGTTTCTGAGCCTTGACGACCAAAATGTCCAAAGGTAGCCGTCTGCTGATACATTGGCTGTAATAGGTTCAGCATACGAGTGATGCCATAAGGACGCAAATCAAAATGAGTACGAATCAGGCGAATGATTTCATCGTTACTGATTTTGCTCGTGCCAAAAGTGTTGACAGAGATAGACGTTGGCTCAGCAACCCCAATCGCGTAACTGACTTGTACTTCACAGCGATCAGCAAGACCAGCTGCGACGATGTTTTTGGCCACATAACGTACGGCATAAGCAGCACTACGATCTACTTTTGAGGGATCTTTACCACTAAAAGCACCGCCCCCATGACGCGCCATACCGCCGTAAGTATCGACAATGATTTTGCGGCCTGTTAAGCCTGCATCACCCACAGGACCACCAATGACAAACTTACCCGTTGGATTGATATGGTAGCGTGTACCCGCATGTAACAGATCAGCCGGTAGCACTTGCTTGATGATAGATTCCATCACTGCTTCTTGCAGATCAGACTGCGAGATGCTCGGATCATGCTGAGTTGATAGAACGACCGCATCGATTGCAGCAGGACGGTTGCCATCATACTTCAAGGTAACCTGCGCTTTGGCATCAGGACGGAGCCATGGTAGCTCGCCTGCACGGCGCAGCTCAGATTGACGCTCCATCAAACGATGGGCATATTCAATAGGGGCCGGCATTAATACATCAGTTTCATTACTGGCGTAACCAAACATTAAACCTTGATCGCCTGCACCTTGCTCTTCAGGATCATGACGATCGACACCTTGAGCGATTTCAGGAGACTGCTTACCCAGCATATTGATGACCGCACAAGTCTCGCCATCAAAACCCAAATCTGAGTGGTGATAACCAATGCCGTTGACCGTGTCACGCACCAGCCGCTCTAAATCGATATTGGCAGTTGTGGTGATTTCACCGGCAAGTATCACCGCGCCTGTTTTTACTAAAGTTTCGCAGGCCACACGTGCGTGTAAGTCTTCACGTAAGATAGCATCAAGGATGGCGTCTGATATTTGGTCAGCCATTTTGTCAGGGTGGCCTTCGCTCACAGATTCGGAGGTAAATAAGTTGTATTCACGCATAATGGGATCGCTTAATTGAATCAATAAAGGTAGGAAAAGCAACACTCTGGGTGCTGCTCTAATTAATGTTGACCACGCATTTACGCGGCAGATAATCGGTATTTCTCAATGCTAAAAATCGGTGTTGAACAAAGTTTTTGTCATCAATTTGGCTAAAATCTAGACCTACTATCATTCAATCAATTCATATATGGAGCAATGATAATAAGCTTTTATGGCTATGGCGGTAGAGAGTTAGGTCAATGTTCGCTCTAATAGGCTACTGTCAGTGTGCAGATTGCCTTATCAGAAGCGGGGTAATTGCCAAAATCTCTTAACACAAAATAGGGTTATTCTACCCTGAAACGTTATAAAACTCTAGTGAGCAGCACTTGCTATACTATAAGAAATGCTCAACAAGTGATTCACTGTCGTAAAACGTAGGTACTTGCCAGTTCATGGCTACATAAGTTTGTCTTTGAGACAGGAGTGTCACTACGTTATAGTTCTAAAAAGGTCGCTTTATCTTTAAACATGCACTCTTCATAGACGGGGCAAGCGCCGCATTTGGGTGTACGCGCTTGGCAGGTATAGCGCCCGTGCAAAATAAGATAATGATGCGCATCAACGATAAAGTCATCGGGTATACGCTCGACCAGTTTGTTTTCGACGATGAGCACCGTTTTACCAGTAGCGAGTCCAGTACGATTGCCGACGCGAAAGATATGCGTGTCGACCGCCATGGTTGGCTGACCAAAAGCAGTATTCAAAACTACGTTGGCGGTTTTACGCCCCACACCAGCTAATGATTCTAGATCTTTGCGGTTGTCAGGGACGGTGCTATCAAACTTTTCAATCAAATCGCGGCAAGTCTTGATGACATTTTTGGCTTTTGCGTTATATAAGCCAATATTTTTGATATACGTCTTTAGACCTTCTTCGCCTAGTGCCAGTATAGCTTCAGGTGTGTTCGCCACGGGGTACAACTGCTGAGTGGCAATATTGACGCTCACATCAGTTGCCTGTGCAGATAAGATAACGGCGATGAGCAGCTCGAAATTACTGCCGTAATTTAGCTCGGTGACAGGCTCGTCAATCGTCGCCGCTAGCTTTTCAAAAAATGGACGCACATCGCGATTGGGCATTCTTCTAGAGGGCGGTGTATCGGCTGTTTTATGTTTGACCGTTTTACTCATGGTGTTTTAACTATTATTTTAGTGAGTGGTGTTGCAAAATTATATGCTAGCGATGGCATTTATATGAGTTATTAAAGTATCAATCACGTAATCACAGCACCGCTTGTAATGCGTCGAGCTCTGCTTGCAAGCCTTCAAGCTCCATTTGTTTTTTATCATTGGCGCGCACGCTGAGCTGCTTTTCGAGTTTTTTAATTTTGGTACGTAGTTTAGCCGCTGCAATGGTATTCTTTGCTTGTGCTTCGCTGATATTTAGCGATTGGCTCGCTGCATTGTTGAGCTTGGCCTCTACCATGCTGACCACAGGTTTGCTATTGCTGGTATCAGCCAGTTGTTCTGTCACGCGTTTGAGATGCGTGTGGTAGCGCTGTCTCAAGTCTTCTTGTTCGGCTACTCTCTCAAAGGGAGAAAGCTCACGCTCGACAATGACCAAGTCGATACAATCAACAGGGCAGGGTGCGATACATAGCTCACAGCCTGTGCACAAATCGGTAAAAATCGTATGCATGTGTTTGCCAGTACCGACGATAGCATCCACTGGACAAGCCGGAATACATTTGGTACAGCCGATACAGTCGTCTTCACGAATCACAGCACGAACCTCTGTTGGACGTCCTGATGTCATGTCTATCGGCCATTGTGATGGTGCGGCTGTCAGATGAGTATCTATCCCAATTGTCTGAGCGATAGCGTCCGTTACTGGCTGGCCACCAGGCACACATTTATTGTATGGCTCACCCTTTAATACGATAGCAGTGGCGTAAGGCAAGCAGCCATCTGGATGCTCACAAAGCCCGCATTGCGTTTGCGGCAGACAAGCATCAACGCGTGCAATTTTTGTCTGTACATCATTTGGCAGGGTATCAATGTGCAGCGACTTAAACAAGATCGGTAAATCTGTCAAGCGTGTCTGTTCAGTACTTTGAGGATGGGTGTCGGTTTGGGACATGGTATTACTGGCCTTAGTATCGGTCATCATTAGCGACTGTCACTTATGTCTGTCAGTGGCTAGGTAGATAAGTGACTATTGATTGCATATTTTATAGGCAAATTATGGATCTTTGTACTGACGTTCTATATCAAATAGTCAATCACCCAGCCGTATTGATCGCTGTTGCGCTGCGAAGATTAACACATTTAAAGCCGTAAAACATCAGGGTCGAAAACCTAGTCTTTAACATTAAAAATTAAAGCATAAGATCAATGATATTGTGATGCATTTATTCTCGGTGAGCGTTTGCGGAATGTCTACTTACCAAAACGCTTGAGGATAAAATCAATTAATAGATGCATGCGATGAGGCATGTTATCACGGTCGCGATAGAGCATCTGGCAGCCTCTAGGTTGGTTATTCCAATCAGGCAATACTTGCTGCAAACCGCCTGATGTGATCAAAGGCTGTGCATCATGATCGGGGATGAAACCTAGACCGATACCATCTGCAATAGCCCCCGTTAGTAAACTAATATTATCAACTTTTAGACGGATATTATTTGTTGGCTGATGCGTCTGTACCTCGCCCGTTATACGATGCTGTAGATGCCAAGTAGACATAGGGGTGCACAGTACCGTAGGGTAGCCTGCCAAATCATTGGGCGTTTGGATATCGGATACATCGATATCGCTGGCTGCACAAATGATAAAGCGAATATTGGTCAGCTGCCGCCCAATCCAATGATTGGCACTGTGTTCACCAATACGAAAAGCGACATCAATAGCTTGCGCGTCAATATCAATGGTCTGATTGGACAGACGCAAATCTAAATGGATATCTGGATATTGTTTTAAAAAAGCATTGAAATGCGGCGCTAAAATATCACTACCAAAATTGACAGGGGCGCTGATTCTGATTGTGCCTTTGGCCTCATTTTTATCTTGTAGTAAGCAACACGCGACGTTTTCTAATTCATCAAAGAGATGGGCGCTGCTCTTATAATATTGTTGCCCTGCATGGGTCAACTGTACGCGGTGCGCATCTCGGTTGAGCAACCTAAGTGCCAGATCTGCTTCTAGTTTGGCAACTCGGCGACTCAATGTCGATAGGGGCATGTCAAGCATTATAGAGGCTTGGCGAAAGCTGCCGTAGCGGACAACCGCGCAAAAACTGCGCATGTCATCGAGGGAGTAGTTAAATTTCATATTCAGAATCTATGCTCTCGTTATTGCTTGTTTATACCGTATTTAAAATATATACACTGGTGGTTATCTTTTCGCAAGTTTTTTGGGTGCAATATGAGCCGTTCAGCGAACACCACCGCCGTCCTATATTTATTACTGTGTACGTTTCTCTGGGGCGCAAGTTTTCCTGTCGGCAAGCATGCCTTGAGTGAAGTAAACGCATTAACCTTAGTCATGTGGCGTTTTAGCATTGCCTCGGTGTGTCTGTATCTTTATACAAAATATAAACACATGCCAATCCCTACTCTCACACCCAAACAATGGGCGTGGGCGATTGGTGTATCCATCATTGGTGTTGGTGGCTTAAACTTGGGGCTGTTTACTGGGCTTGAACAGACCAATGCCAATAATGGTGCGTTGATTATGGCGCTTAGCCCGCTGGTGACTTCTTTGATTGGTTCTATAGCGCAGCGCCAGTTTCCTACCAAAGGCGCGCTGTTTAGTTTGGTGGTTTGTCTCTCTGGCGTACTGCTGGTACTGACCGATGGCGCATTTGCCAAACTGCTAGGGTTTGAATTTAACCATGGCGATCAAATGATTTTTTTAGGTATGCTGTGCTGGAGTCTCTATACTTATCTGACTCAAGGTATCAGTCGCTGGATGCCAATGATTCCTTATACCTTGGTCGGTATGCTGTCAGGTCTTGGGGTGATATCGCTCATGGTGTTATTTAGTGCAGAGGTACATCCATTGCAAGAAAGCTTAGCCATCAGTCGCAGTGTCTTTGGCGACTTGATATTTATTGGCGTCTTCGGCACGGTTGGCGGTTATCTATTGTGGATCTCTGGCGTCAAGCAGTTGGGCGCTGCTAATGCGTCATTATTCTTTAATTTTGTGCCAGTGTTTGCTGCGCTCACGGCCTTTGCTTACGGTCAGCAAGTGACCGCTTTGCAATTATTAGGTATGGCGATTGTGATTGCAGGGCTATTGATACCCAGACTCGTCAAATGGCAACATCAGCGTCTGACCGTCCATAATGTCTAAGTGAAACGCAGTAGGCACTGACATTAGCCGCTAAAATGAGCTGCCAGTGTCAGTGTCATTTAATTTCATAATAAAATGCCTTGTTCTTTGGCAATCTGATCGATCAATTCTCGAGCGATACTGCCCTTTGGTGGAATCTTTGGCAGGTTAGAGAGATCAAAAAAATCAGCATGCGCCAGTTCGTCTTCTTGAATAATAATATCGCCACTGGCATAAGAGGCACGGAACCCAAGCATCAAATTGGAGGGAAATGGCCAAGGCTGGCTACTCACATAACGAATATCTGATACGCTGATATTGACCTCTTCTGCCACCTCACGTACCACCGCATGCTCTAGGCTTTCACCGACCTCGACAAACCCAGCGATCAAACCATACATGGGCGGCAGTTTTTGCTGTCCGTGACGGTGATGGTGCGCGAGTAAGATTTGCATTTCATCTGTTACTGGGTTTGGGCGGGTAATCGCCGTAATCACACATGGCTGGACGCGAGGATACTGGCGCAGCTGGCATACTGGACAAACCATGGCGCGCTCGTCTTGGTCAGCATGTACGGTAGGACTGGCACAGCGACTACAGAACTGCGTATCTGCTTGCCACCTTAATAACTGTATCGCTTGACTGATCTGGTCAGATAGGGCAACAGGTATGTTATTTATCAGCTGTCGATAAGGGACAAAGGTATCAGTACTGCTTTCGGCGATGATAGGCAGCGTCACGTTATGAGCGACTGCGTAATCATAAGTCATGGCAGTGGTGGACGGCGCAGTGAAGGTTTGGGCAGTGTTTTCATTGATCAAATCAGATGAAAGGCTATCCATATTATTATTATCATCAGATTGCCAGTGATTTGGCGATAGACTCTCATGTAGCGTCACGTGACCGAGCCGATAAGCTTGCTCGTCTGAACCAGTACGACTCTGTGGTAGTTGGATTTGTAATGGCCACCAACCATCTGGCATTTGACGGCATAAAACAGTGTCATCACTCAATATAAAAGCATGGGCCATAAAAGATTCCAAACAGTTTGAAGCAAATCCGTATCGATTTAGATACAGACTTATTTAACGTGAAGTATTCTGATTAAGTTTTATCGCCGCAAAATGACAAAATGGCGACGATAAAACCTGTGCAAGCAGTACTAAGCAGCAAGTAGATGACTTAAGCTTTGCTGGCCAACGTCAAGCGCTTGTTTACTGACAGGACGATGGTTCTCAAAACCATCCAGATGATGATCGACCGCCATAATCACATCAGCAATATAAGCCAGTGTATCGTCTTCGATACGTCGTCCACTCTCTATGCGTTTTTCGATATAAATGGCTAATTGACCAAGCATGCTGGCGGGTGTTGGCAAATGTAAAAAGCGCAATGCACCTGCCACTTGGCGCATCATTCCCGGTATATTCTGAATATTAAGCATGTCGCGTTCAGGCTCTGCCAAATAGTCGTTAATTGCTTGCTCGGCACTTGCAATGGCGGTACGGCTTTCTTGTATGAGAGTATCGTATGATGTATTGAGCTGATGCAATGAGATATGCTGATTATTCAGTGGTAAGTAGATCGCCCCTGGGGTATGCATCTCTGCCATTGCAATTGTAGCATTCTCTGCATGCATCAATGCCAGTAATAAGTGATCAAAGTCATCCGGCGAAGGCGCCTGCCAATGGCTGACCGCACCCGCCGCTGTGATAAGACTATCAGCTGCATTGGACAATCCTAGCAGGCGCAGTGCTGAGCTCAATTCAGTCAACTCTTCAATGATCTGGGAAGTTTGCATATCAACAGGATTGATGGAGTCGCCGCGTGCATAGCTGTCGACATTTTCTTTAATATTATTGATTTGAGACTGAATAATGTCATTTAGTGTATCAGTGAGTGCGCGATTGGGACCAAACAAGAAACGCTTCATCTCATCAAGCTGATCGCCTTCTAGATAGTTACTTGCGTACTGCTCACGTAATTGCTGCGCCTCAACAGTATCACGCTGACAGGCAAAATTAACTAAGTCTGCAAAACGTGTATCCATCACAGGTAAGTAGCTTTGGAACTGCTGCTCCACATAAATCAGCGTATGCTTTTGGCTCACGTTCAACGGTAAGACCGCGGCAATATCTGTCACAGCAGTCGCTGCTGCTTGCCAAAATAGGCTGTTACTATTTGATGCGATCAAAGCGCAGGCAGCACTCATGGCATCGAGTTTTTGCTGATCGTTTGAGTCAATATTGCCATCTTGGTTGAGTAGGGCAACGCCAAGACCGCTACGATAGGCATAGGTCAGGAGTTTTGTATCCAAATTGAGCGCGCTTAGTGGTTCAAAGTTTTGCTCTGGGTTAGCAATGATGACGCTACTGCTCCCAAAAGTAGAAAAGTCCTCGACCGTCATTGGTGGTTTTTGTCCATGCGCATTGAGATTGTTAACCACTGGCAATAACAAAGTAGGCTCTACCGACTCAGTCAATAATACAAACTCGACATAGCGATCTAAAGTCATAATGGCTTCTGATAAATCCATGATGAGAGCCGTGTCATTGTTGTCGCCGTTGTCATAAAGGCGCTGTAGACCGTCAATGATGGCATTGTTTAACACTTCTGCACCAACAAGAGAAATCAGTTTAAAAATACAAGACAGCTGCTTTAAAACGCTAATAGAATCTGACAATAAAGGTGCTTGGCTACTATCGTCATTGAACTCGCTCAGATGAATCTCAGTATCTTTGAGCGTTGCGATAATCTCATCATGCAATAAGTGGAGTGACGGTAGGTTGAAATCAGTAACACTAAGCGTGGGGGCGGTTAACTTCATTTGCGCAGACTGGTCCATAAGTATTTTTCCATAATGTACTGATGAGAATGACGATGGTATCAATGGGGTAGTAAAAATATTGGTTAATGATGTTTTAACGTTTTATATGATAATAATCAAGGCTATATTGTACAAATGTTGGTGTAATTCAGGCTTGATGTAGCGGCTACATATTGGCTTTTAGCTCAGGGTAGTCCTCTGCAAGAGAAGCGTACCAGCTTTGGTTGGTAGTCTCATCTGACGTCGATGCTAGCAATAAATTGGCCAAATTGGCAAAACTGGTATGGGCAGTTTGCCCGCCCTCTGTGGGTGCGTCTTCTTCAATGGCAAGCGTCACTTGACCGCCAGTCATCGCCAAGTAAACTTCGGCTAAAATCTCTGAATCCAGTAAGGCGCCGTGAAAGGTACGGTCTTGCTTACCAACGTCCAGACGACGTACGAGGGCATCCAATGTGTTCTTTTGTCCAGGATATTGCTGCTTTGCCATGACCAGTGAATCGGTCACTTGTACGCGCTCAGCAAAGTCATTGAGACCGACTTTCGCAAACTCCATGTTTAAGAAGTTCATATCAAAGGTGGCGTTGTGAGCGATAATCTCAGCACCATCCATAAAGTCGTATAATGACTGGGCAACTTGATCAAAGGTAGGCTTGTCCGCCAAAAATGCCTCAGAGATCCCATGAATACGAATAACTTCATCATCCATGCCACGCTGCGGATTGATATAGACGTGTAGTTTTTCACCAGTAAATTTACGCCCAACCATCTCAACAATACCGATCTCAATGATACGGTCGCCTTTTAATGCGTCCAGTCCTGTGGTCTCTGTATCCATGATGAGCTGACGATTTGCTTCATGACGATGTATCGGTTTTGGCAATAGCGGTTTGAAATGAGGATTGGCACGACTCGTATCCCCATCAAACTTGGGTGTATCAGTATCTATAGGTGGGATATCACTAGTCATGTCGGTATCATTCATGGGTACTTGGGCTTCTGGCATGGCTTTATTACTCATCATTTTGGGTGCGTTGTCTGGATGGTGAGGAGTCTCTACCATGACATCATTATGCATCATACGTGCTTCATGGCTATGTTGACTGTCATTGATTCGTAACTCATCTTCTGACACATCCTCAAACTCGTCATCTACCATATCTAGACCCAATGGGTCGAACTTTAGCCAATCATCATTGGCGACAGGTTTTTTATCAGTCGCTATGCGGTCTTTTTTTTTAGGGGCGTCTGATTCGTTTATCACAGGTTTTTGTGCCACAGATTCTTTTATCATAGAGGAGTGACCACTGTTTGACGTAACCCCTAAGTTTGCCAGTTCGTCTGCTTTTTCATTACCGGCATGTCCAGCGTGACCCTTAACCCAGTGCCAATCAACATCACGCTGTTGACATAGCTTATCCAATTGTTGCCAAAGATCTTGATTGGCGACGGGCTTTTTGCTCGCTGTTTTCCAGCCTTTTTTCTTCCAGCCTTCAATCCATTCGGTGATGCCTTTTTGGACGTAGCTGGAATCTGTCCAAATCTCAAGTTTTTGCTCATGTGAGCTATGTGTTAGGGCCTGTATCGCACCCATGAGCTCCATGCGATTATTGGTGGTTTCCGTATCACCGCCATATAAATCCTGCGTGCTACCATCGCTAAATATAAGGTGCGCGCCCCAACCGCCAGCGCCGGGATTGCCTTTGCAGGCACCATCAGTGTACGCTACCGTTGTGTTTTTCTTGGCGGCTAACGGATCAGTTGCGTTGCTTGTGTTAGAGTGTGGCATGGCGTTACGGTTGTCTGACATAGAGATGTATAAACCTGATAAATAGTAAGCATAAAAGTAGTATTAGAGCATCGCGCTCATACTAATTGAACGATGCTAGTGCCGCTGTGAGTATAACAAATCTATCGTAAATATGGGTGGTCGTGACGCACAAAATCACAAAACTAGGGATGGCAACGCATAACACAATAGTAACCTGATTGTTTTCTGTTAAAATAGCTTGGCTCGCTAAAAAACGTCTATTTTTTAGCGAAAATGCTTTTAAAGAAGCCAATACCAGCGCGCTGTCTTTGTCACATTTGTCACAATAGTATCCACAGAAAATATTTGTAGATAGCTATTTGATAGTTTTCTTATGACAACGCGCTCAGTGCAAGTCTCCCATACATGACCGCAGGATAGCTTTATTATGTCTTTATGCTCAAGTATTTTTTATAAGCGACTGACGTATCTGATGCTCAGTGCTACGGCCAGCACAGTGCTCCTTTTGAGTGGCTGTAGTGATAGCAGTGATGCTCAGGCAGATACTGAGGTCGCGGCAACCGATTTATCTGTGTTTGCAGGCTGTTATACAGTGAGTCAAGACGAGCCTGCGCAAATAAAGATTAGCCAACAAGAAGGCGCTTGGGTGATGCAGATGAAAGAGCCTGCAAGTGCTAAGCGTGTGTGGGATGAGCCTGAAGCGTTAGAAGTGATTAAAAATAGTGATATACCGCAGTTTTTTTCTATTGATCCAGATAATGTCGATGCGGTGATCGGGCGTCCTGATCGAGTGCTAGTATTGGCGCATGTCAAGCCTGCCTATGCCAATATCGACCCACTCTTAGACAGTGAATATCTGTCTTATATTTACCGAGGTGCTAACACCATCTATCGAGTAGAGTGTGATGACGTCAATACCGATATATTGGCCAATCCACACGCCAACATCATTATCGATAATGTGAATGAGAGTAGTTAGATAAGTATTGCTCATAGGTAGCATAAATATCGTTGATGATCAATTGTATTTGTCCAAAACGATCTTGCTACAAGCCTTTAAATCAGTAGAGTCAAGCTATATGAATTTTTTTAGTTATGTTGTGTTAGGTGGGTTTTCTTATGCCGCGGGTTGGGCGATAAGAACGTATGTATTAGAAAAGCAGCCGAAGACTGACCAACCTTATAATCTCAAGCATCCTGCTATTTTGGCGTACTTGGCTGGGTTTTTTATCGTTATGCTGATTGTTTCGTGGTTGATTGGTCGCTATATTTTAGGTCATGTGGTGATTGACTTACCGTTTATCATCGTCAACAGCCTCGTAGCAACTTTCGTGTACTCGTTTGGCCTCAATCCAGAAAAAGCGAGCTACGATGTGCCGAATTAAAATCTGACGTTTGGAGGTTTAACCGTTCAGCGTCAGATTGATTAAAGCAACAAAAAAGCCACAACCAAGTGAGTGGCTGTGGCTTTTTTTAAACTGCTAATTATCGGTTAAGACATAACTAGTTACGAAGCCTTTTTGAGATCAGTACTGGTTTCATTGTCATCTTCTTCATCAGTGCTGCTTTTATCATGACTGATCTTGTCTGTGTGTTTGTCATTTTCCGATGTGCTTTTGGCATCCGCTTGTTCTTGTTTCCATACTTTATATTTTTGCAAATCTTTTCTGGCTTGTTTTAAACAAAATTTAAGTACAAGTGCGTCATCGATATAACCGATAAACGGAATAGAGTCTGGGATAAGGTCAATAGGATTTATTGTGTATATTGCCCCAATCACACCAGCTGAAATGGTTCTAAAAGGAATCTTGCGATAATCCCCTTTGTAATAGTCTTTGATTAGACTCATAAATAGCATCAAATCATCGCTAAAAGGTTCAAGATAACTATTGTCTTCTAGCTTTTCTTTA
>MDSV01165499.1_pt1 | contig 21128 bp, 8 predicted proteins | sample 810851 | NCBI WGS metagenome assembly MDSV01 (sample SAMN05326640, study PRJNA326480) | marine metagenome | isolation source: seawater | place: Atlantic Ocean: North East | collected 2012 | reverse complement strand
GCCGAGCCCGCCCCAGTACGCCTTGGCGGCGGTGACGATGAGCCGCGCGTCGCGCAGGAACGCGTCCACGGTGAGGTACCAGCCGCTGTCGACGCGCCAGAGGAGCGTGGACAGGTCCATGGGGTCGCGCACCGTCTTCCCGTACCCCGGCGCCTCCTCCTCCACCACGGGCGCGTGGAAGTCGCTCCATTGCTTCTTGTACAGCAGGGTCGTCACCAGGTCGCGCAGGAACATGCGCTGCTGCCGCAGCGCGCGGTCCTCCTCGGCGAGCATCGCGGCGGTCGCCGCGTTGGCCTGCGCGGAGCGCGCCGCGCCGCCGCCCGAGCCGCTCGCGTCCGCGTCGGCGCGCGCCAGCACCTGCTTGGAGTAGTCCGCCGCGCCCGCCTTCTCAGCCTTGGCGCGCGCCGCTTCGGGGTCCCGCGCGCGCGCGTCCGCGGCGCGCGCGGCGCGCGCCGCCGCCGCGACGATGGGCTCGAAGTACGCCGCGCGCGCCGCCGCGGACGGCGCCTCCAGCCGCATCACCTGGCCGTCGCCGAACACGCCCGCCGCCTCCGCGTCCAGCTCCTCCGCCTCGCAGTCGCAGGTGGCCAGCAGCAGCAGCGGCAGGTCGCCGGGGACGTCCTCCATGAGCGCGAGCAGCGTCGCGCGCAGCGTCGGCGAGGCACTGTCCCACCACAGGCGCAGGTGCGGGAGGAAGAGCACCGCCGGCGCGGCCCGCCGCGCCTCGGTCACCGAGCCCACCAGCGCCTCCTCGGGCGACCGCCCGCCGTCCGCCAGGAGCGAAGGCAGACCCACGGCGTGCACGGGGAACTGCTCCAGCTCGTGCAGGAGCGCCGCCGCGAGCGACGCCTGCCCCGCGCCGGCGTCGCCCGCGAGCAGTAGGCGGGGCTGCCGCGCCAGCGGGCAGTTCACGAACTCGAGCGCCGCCGAGGCGGCGGACGCCGAGCCCAACCCCAAACCCGGCCCGTCGCGCCCGAGCGCGTCGAGGAGCTCGTCGTCGTCCGACGCGTCAGCGTCGTCCAGGTCGAACGCGAACGGCGAAACGCCGAGGGAGGCGCCGTTTTGACTCACGGCCGTCTCGTGCGCCATTGCTGCGGGCGGGAAAGCGCGGCGCACGGCGTCCAGCGCGCGCGCCAGCGTTTCGCCCATGAGCGGGCGCCGCAGCGCGCCGAGCGGGCGCGCGTGCGCCTGCGCGGCGCGGTGCGACGCCGGCGTGATCGCCTCCATGGCGGCGCGAAAGTCCACGCGCGTGGGCGTGACCTGCGAGGGGTCGATCACCAGCTTATCGTCGCTCTCGTAGATTTGCGGGTACCGCCGGCGCAGCGCGTGCACGGCCGCCTCCGTGCACAGCGCCTTCAAGTCCGCGCCGCAGTACCCCACGCACTTCTCGGCGAGGCGCGCGAGCGTCCGCGCGGGCGGCTTCGTTTCCCAGTTCCGGGTGTGGATCTCCAGAATCTCCGCGCGCGCCTTGGCGTCCGGCAGCGCGAACGCCAGCTCGCGGTCGAACCTCCCCGGGCGTCTCAGCGCGCCGTCGATGGCGTCCACGCGGTTGGTCGCGCCCAGCACGACCACCCGCCCGCGCGCGTCGAGGCCGTCCATCAGCGCGAGCAGCGTGGCGACGATGGAGTTGTGGATCTGGTCCGTCTTGGAAGAGCGCACGGGGGCGAGGCCGTCGATCTCGTCGAAGAAGATGATCGCGGGCTCGCGCTTCTGCGCCTCCGCGAACAGCAGGCGAAGCTGCCGCTCGCTCTCTCCCACCCACTTGCTCAGCACGTCCGCGCCCTTGCGCATGAAGAAGGAAACCTCGGCGCCCGCGCGGCTGCAGGAGGCGGCGAGCGCGCGCGCGATGAGCGTCTTGCCCGTGCCCGGCGCGCCGTACAGCAAGACACCCCGCGGAGGGCTCATCTTGAACCGCGAAAACACCTCCGGGTACAGCAGCGGTAGGAACACCATCTCCTTCAGCGAGTGCACGTAATGCGCCAGCCCGCCCACCTGGTCGAACGTCAGCGAGGGGTCGACGGCGAGCGGCGTGATCTCGGCGCCGGCGGCTTCCTTGCCCGACGCGTTTTCGCGGCCGCGCCCGCCAGCCGCGGCGCCGCCGCCGCTGGGAAGCGCGCCCCCCCCGAAACCGGCCGGGGCCAGAGGGTAGGGGTGATTATTCGAGGTGGGCCCCCCCCGCCACGAATCACCGCCCCCGCCCGGGAACGGGAACCCGAGAGCGGGCGCGCCGCCGAAAGCATCCGTCTCGCCGTCGACGTCCGAGTCGTCGGTATCGTCCATCCACCGGTGCCCACGTCTCGGCGCGCGTCCGTCGTCGTCGCCGCCGCGGTCCCTCCGCTTAAATCCCCCGCCGTTCTTGGTGGCGTTCTTGCCGCCGCGGGATCCCGCGGGCCGCCCGCGCCCGCGCGCGCCGCCGTTGTCGTCGGCCGAGCCCCCGCGCTCGGCGGGCTTGGGGGGCGAATACCTCTGGATGGTGGTGCGTTCCCTCCGCGAGTACCGCTTGGGTTCCGCGTCGTCGTCGTCGTCGGGGTCCGGCTCGGACGTCTCGGACTCGTCCTGGTACTCCCCCTCGTCGTCCTCGTCGTCCTCGTCGTCCTCGTCGTCGCCCTTCCAGTCGGGAGACAAGCGCGCGACGGGCTTCGCCGCGCGCGACGAGCGGCGCACGAAGTGCGCGCCCTCCTCCTCGTCCGAGGGATCCGACTCCTCGACGGTGCGGCCGCGCGCGCGCGCCGAGCGGCGGCCGACGGGCGGTGAGTCCTCGGGGTCTTCGCCCACTTCCTGCATCGCGGCCATGGCCTCGACGGCCGCGGCGCGGCGAGGGCGGCCGGACATCGCGTGTCAGGCAGATCCCGGGCGCAGGCCGATCTGAAGGACCGAGTTTTGAGACAGTTGCTTTTCGGCGATTTGAAATCGCGAAACGGGGACGGGCTGACGGCACACGGCAGCACGGCACTCACGGCACACGGCAGTCGAAGTAAGTTCCGCCAGACCGTGATACAGTCTGGCAGTCTTAGCAGATACGGCGCCAAGTGTCGATGGAGCTCCGCGACGGCATACCGCGACGCGCGATGATCATGTGGGCGCCGCGAGCGGACCCGCGCGCGCTCTGTTCCGCCCCGGCGCGGGGCGCGCGTCCCGGCCGCCTCGGCGTCGCGCGCCCTCCCGGCTCCCTCGACCGCCGCGCGTCCCGCGCGCGACTCGGCGTGGCGCGCGCGTCCGAGGAGTCCTCCGGCGAGGGCGACCTGGACGCCCCCGAGCCTTCCTCCCTGGAATCTCAGTTCATGACGATCCTTCGCGAGCAGACCACGCGCCGCCGCCTGGAGATGGAGACGCGCTGGAAGCAGGGCGGTCTGCGGCCGCGGGTCGTGCACGAGTCCTCGTCCGAGTGGATCCGCCGCGTGGATTTCCAGTTTCCGCTCGCCGCGATGGGCACCGCGTCGGGGGCGGTGCTGGTCAGCGAGTGCACGGACCACTCCGGGTCCCCCGAGGAGCGCCGCGCGCGCTCGCAGCGGCTGGTGGCCTCCATGCCGGACGCGCACTCCCGGGACTGGAAGGCGGCGGACGAGCGGGGGCTGGGCGAGCGCTCGCTGCTCGGGTTGTACGACGCGGGCGCCGTCACCGCGGTGGCGCTGGACGCGCGTCGCGACCGGGGACGGCGGCGAGACGGCGAAGAAAACGGCCTCCGCGAGCGGCTGGGTGAACCGCTCGTGGCGTCCGGCGGCCGGGACGGGTACCTGCGCCTGTGGCGCGTCCCGCACGACGCCATGGACGACGCGGACCTGCCCGCGAAGAAGAAGAAGTACCGATCCAACGCCGGCGCGCGGCTCGCGCGGCGCGGCGCCGCCAAGCACCCCAACGTGGTCACCTCCGTGACGCTCGACCCGGCGACCGACACCTGCTGGACCACCTGCCTGGACGGCGTGCTGCGCCGGTGGCGTTTGCCGAGCGACGACGAGACGAGCGACGGTTCCGGAAACGTCGAAAAGGACGAGATCGGACCCGGACCCGAAACCGAAAACGACGAAACCGCGTTAACGCTGCTGGAGTCCCTCGAGACGTCCGCGCCGGCGCTGTGCTCGTCGCTGTGCCCCCTGGAGCGCGTCGTGTACGTGGGCACCGCCGACGGCGACGCGTATGCGTTCGACGCGGGGGAGACGCTGACGATGGCCGCCGCGGGCGACGTGGCCTTGGACGGGGGCGCGCCTCCCGAGACGTCCGGCGTGCTGTGTCGCTGGGCGGCGCACGAGGCGGGCGCGACGCGCGCTGTCGCCGCCGCCGCCGGGGGATGCGTCACGGGCTCCAGCACGGGGCCCATCCTGGCCTGGAAGTTCCGCCGCGGGGGCGCGCCGACGACGCCGCCCGCGCTCGTCTCCAAGCTCCTGGGGCACGTCGCGGCGGTGGTGGGTCTGTCCACTGGGAACCCGGCGCACCTGGTGAGCGGCGCGCACGACGGCACGGTGCGGGTCTGGGACATGCCGAGACTGTCGGACGCGCCCGGCGCGCCCGGCGCCGAAGCGGGGACGGACCTGGCGGGGGTGGTCGACGACGCGCCGAGGGGCCCGCCGAGAGGGCAGGACCCCTCGGGCGAACGCGGACCGGAACGCGGACCGGAACCGTCTGAATCGGAATCGGAATCGGGATCTGCGGGTGGGTCCGCTTCCTCGGCGAGCGCGTTCGAGGACGCGGAGGAGAAAGCCGCCGCCGCGCCGCCGCCGAGCCCCGAGCGGCGGGAGGCGCTCTACGCGGTGACCGGGCACACCGTGTGGCTGGGCGACGTGTGCGCGGACGACGAGCGCATCGTGTGCGACGGCGCGAACAACGTCACCATCTGCTACGACTTCACGGAGGACCCCGACGGGGATGGGGAGATATGACGAGGTGATGTGCGCCCGCGGCGCGGGAGCGACGGACCGCGCGCGCCGCCGCCGCCGCGTCGTTTTGTTTTGCGTGTGTTGGCGTCGCGCTCTTTTCGTACCTACACTCGTCGAGCTCTTTTTTCGAGCCTCCGAAAACGCCCCCTTCGCGAGCTGGGACGCACGCCGCGGCGGGTACGCGCGCTTCGTACACGAAAAAAACTCTTTTGACCGGGAGACGCGCGTTTGACCGCGACCGATTCACCGATACACGCGCGCATTTTGGTTTCGAATCAGTTTCGAGACCCGATCAACTCGGCCGCGATTCTCGAAATCGTTCCGGCGCGACCCGTCGAACACGTGGAAAGACAGTTACTCCGCCGATTTCATCCGAAGTCGACCCGGGCGTTTCCCAAAGGACATTCGTGGTTTTCGCGTTCTCCGACATTTTTTTCCCGTCTGTAACTCGCCGAGGCATCTGCGCCTCATAAATTCTTTTTGATGCGTCGTCGACACTCGAAAGTCCAAACCGCTTCCGCTTTTTGACGTGTGTCGGTCGAGTGCTCATCGAAGTCGAACGCGTGTTCGACGCGGCCACTGTTCGGCGCACGGACGCGGTCGCAGGCGCAACATGTCGGCGACGGATGAAGATCCCGATAAATCGGTTAAGAACTCGTGGACTCCCGAGGTACGTTCGATTCACGCCCCATCGCGTTTCCCCCGCGCGCGCTGCTTCCGGCGCGCGTGGCACACCGTTAAATCGACACTCGCGGGGAGGTTATTTCGCTTTTGCCGCGGCGTCGGATGGAGGGTCGCCGGCGCGCCGCTTCGCGCTCGATCGCGATCGAGACCCCGAAATCCCCACGTCGCGTGCGTCATACTCACTGGCCCCATCCCCCATCGCAGGAGGACGCGTTGCTTCGCGAGCAAATCGATAAGCACGGAGGACCGGGCAACTGGACCGCTATCGCCGAGGCGTTAGTCGGTCGCAGCAGCAAGAGCTGTCGTCTGAGGTGCGCGCGCCCCCTAACGAGTCCCTTGGCGCGCGACGCCGCGGGAATCGCCGTGTGCTCGCCGCGCGCGCCTCTCGCGACCTCTCGCCGCGCGGTTCGCGCATTTTCGGGCCTGATTCTCGACCGCCGCCCCCCCCCGACCCCACGCGTCCCCTCGCGTCCCTTCGTCGGTTCTAACCAACCGCTTGCTTTTATTCCGATTCTCGTTATTCCATCCGACGCAGGTGGTGCAACCAGCTCAACCCCGCGGTGAAGCGCGGGCCGTTCACCGAGGAGGAGGACAGGCAAATTCTCGCCGCGCACGCTGTGTATGGCAATAAGTGGGCGGTCATCTCCCGAGGCATCCCCGGCAGGTACGGCAGACACGCGCGCGCCGCTCCGCAGCACACGCCCCAACGAAGATTCGACAGCGCTGTCACACGACTCGCGAGAACGCTGTCGGTCACGAATCTTCGTGCGGCGCTGAACCGTCGTTTGGACGTTCAACGCGCGTCGACGCGCGACCGTCGCGCGTTTCTGCGAACCCCGTCTCGGCGATCATCCGATCGATCTCGCGGGAAAAACCCCGGTGGGTTTTTGGTCTCGCTTTTTCGCCAATCGGACGAAGCGCTTTTTCACGAGCGAAGGAGACGCGCTTTTTGAAAGGGCGAGTCGGTCGAGAGGCTTTTTTTTCCACGTGGAGTGTTCTTCTCGGAGCTTTTTCGCGAGCGAAGGAAGACGCGAGAAGAGAAAACCGAGTCGCGCTCGCGTCGGTCGCGCGTCTCTTCCCGCGAGCAAGTCTCGATGCACGAACCGCGCTCTTCTGACACGACAAATCGTCCATCCGCGTCGTCGTATCATCGCCTCGTCCGTTCGCAGGACGGATAACCAGGTGAAGAATCGTTTCAACAGCACGCTGCGCCGCGCGCTCGCAGCTGGCGCGCGCGGCGCCACCGCGCCCTCGGCGAAGCGGCGGCGGCGGAGCGAGGCGGACTCGCCGCGGTCGCCGGGCAAGTCGGCCAACTCGTGCGAGACGCGCGCCGCCGCCGAGTGCGCGTCCGAGGACGGCGCCATCGTGGGCCTCGAGCACCTCGTCGCCGCCAGCCTGCAGGTGGAGAGGCGCGAGAGCGACGGCGAGGCGGAGGACGACACCTGCGCCAGAAGCACCGCGACCAAGGCGCACGCCGCGGTGGGCGCCGCGGACGGCGAGGGGAGCGTGCGCGGCGCGCAAGCCTTCGCCGACCACGCCTCGCTCCTGGCGGGGATGCAGCTGCAGCAGCAGCTCGCACAGCTCGCGGCAGCGGCGTACCCCGCGTTCCAAGGTGTGCCCGCGAGCTCGGTGCCGCGAGGCTTCCCCACCGCGGAGGTGGTGCCCGCGAGGAAAGCGCCGCCGCCCGAAGCGAGCCTCGCCCCCGCGATGGGGGTGAGCGCCGCGATGGACCCCGCGCTCGTCGCCGGGAACTCCTTCGTGGCGGCGCTCCAGGCGCAGTTGGCCGTTTCGCACGCCGCATCGAAGGTCACGACTCTGTGGGACCCGCTGCAGGCGGTTCAGTACGCCAGCCTGCGGGCGCCGTCCCCCGCGGACCTCGCGACGGCGGCGCGCGCGATCCTCGCCGCGCAGACGGCGGCGCAACGGTGACGACGCGCAGTCGTCTGCATTTTTTCCGTCGTGAGCTTTCGCGCGAGGGGTCAACCTCGACGCGCGTTTTGAACGCGAACGCGAGCGAACGAGCGAACGCGCGACGCCGGTCCCGTTCCTCGGCTGTAACACCACTTCTTGCGCCGCGCGCGACGCGCGCGCGCTTATCATCAGAGTCTTCCGTAATAAAACATATGTACCGCGGGATGGATCACAAAAACGCAGAGTCGCGCGGCGGTCCTATCGACGACACGGAACCACCCTCTCCCGCAAACGCGCGCGCGCGCGCTCGCCTCACTGTCTGGAGAGCTCCTCGCCTCTGTCCGCGGCCGCTTTGACGGCGCTGATGAACGCGGAGCGAACGCCGTTTTCCTCCAGCACGCGCACCGCCGCGATGGTGGTGCCGCCCGGCGACGTGACGCCATCCTTGAGCACGCCGGGGTGCTTGCCCGTCTCAAGCACCATCTTCGCCGCACCCATGACCGTCTGCGCGGCGAGTTCCGTGGCGATGTTCCGCGGGAGGCCCGCCAGCACACCTCCGTCAGACATCGCCTCGATCACCTGGAAGATGTACGCAGGGCCGCTCCCGCTCACGCCGGTGACGGCGTTGAGCAGCGACTCCTTCACCTCGTGGATCTTGCCGATGGCGTTGAAGAGCGTCGCCACGGTTTCCGTGTGCTTGGACTCGCAGTGCGTCCCCGCGGCCATCCCCGCGGCGACGCAGCCCACCAGGCACGGCGTGTTGGGCATGACGCGGACCACCGGCACGCCGGGGCCCGCGGCGGCCTCCATGGTGGCGATGGTGACGCCCGCGGCGACGGACACCACGAGCGTGTCCTTGCTGAGCACGGGGCGCATCTCCTCCAAGACCTGCGCGACGGTGTAGGGCTTGACGGAGATGAAGATCACGTCGCAGTTCTGCGCCACTTCGCTGTTCGAAGCGCGGGGGGTCACGCCCCACGACGCGAACACATCCAGGCGGGGCTGCGTGCGGTTGCTCGCGCTCATGTCGGCGAACTTCGCCACCCCCGCGGCGTCCAGCCCGCCCGCGATGGCCTCGGCCATCATCCCGGAGCCCACGAACCCGACGCGAAGGCCTCCCATGCTGTGTGTGAACCGGTCGAAGGAGAAGCGCGGCGAAGCGCGGGTGAAAGTGGGAAGGAGGTCGCGGCGGATCCTCTAGCACCCGGGAAAAGGGAAACGGGCGCGGCGGCGGTCGACTTCGCGTGTTGCGGTTCCTTCGCAGCCGCTTGAACGATCTGTGGAGTCGAGCCTCGAGCGGGACGAGTCACAGACTGGCGACTGCGGTTTATGTCGCGAGCCAGTCACGCGCACTCTAAATGCTCATACGGATTTTTCGAAAAGGCGCCCGAATCTCTCCAACAGGGGAAAAAACGGTTGTCGTTCCCCTCCGCTTCGCGCATCGCGCATACACCGACGCACGCGCCCACGCGCAGTCGCGAGGTCACACACCGCACCCCGCCGTTCGCCTCGACGGACGTATCGCGCGTCGTCACCATGGCGGACGTCGATTTCGAGCCCTCCGAGAACCCCGTCGCCGCCGCCAAGGTGCGTCGCGAGCCCGACTCTCCATCCAGGCACCCGCCGAAAGCCACGACGCGCGCGTTTCGCGTTTCCTTCCCCTCGCGTCGCGATGCGCGCGAGGGCGTTCGGACCGAGCGTCCGAATTCCGCCGACGCTGACCGCCCGTCCCTCGCTCGTCGATACGCGCGCCGTGATGTCGCAGGCCGCCGCGACAAAGACCAAGAAAGCCCCCCTGGGCGATGTCAACTCCAACGCCGCGCCCAAGGACGTGGCTCCCGCGGGCTCGAAAAAGTCCGTGGAGCAGATTTACCAGAAGAAGACGCAGCTGGAGCACATCCTGCTTCGCCCCGACACGTACGTCGGGTCGTGCGAGAAGACCGAGGCTCTGGCTTGGGTATACGACAAAGCCACGGAGAAGCTGGTGCAGCGCCAGATGAGCTTCGTGCCCGGTCTGTACAAGATCTTCGATGAGATCCTTGTGAACGCGACGGACAACAAGGTGCGCGACCCGACGATGGTGACGCTCAAGGTGGACATCGACGCCGCCGAGGGCGTCGTGCGCGTCTTCAACGACGGCAACGGCATCCCCGTGGAGATGCACAAGGAAGAGGGCGTGTACGTGCCCGAGCTCATCTTCGGGCACCTGCTCACGTCCTCCAACTACGACGACGGCGAGAAGAAGGTTACGGGCGGGCGCAATGGGTACGGCGCGAAGCTCGCCAACATCTTCAGCGAGGAGTTCGTGATCGAGACGTGCGACGGGTCGCGCGAGCGCCGGTACCGCCAGGTGTTCAGGAACAACATGTCGGAGAAGAGCGCGCCCGTGGTCACGAAGTGCAAGCCCAAGGATAACTGGACCTGCATCACGTTCAAGCCCGACCTCGCCAAGTTCAACATGACGGAACTCGAGGAGGACACCGTGGCGCTCATGTGCAAGCGCGTGTACGACGCGGCGGGGAACATCGGCAAGAACACCAAGATCTTCCTCAACGGCGAGCGTTTGAAGGTGAAGGGTTTCAGCGACTACGTGGACCTGTACCTGGACGGGCGCGAGAACGCGCCCAAGATTTACGAGAAGGTGAACGACCGTTGGGAGGTGTGCGTCACCATTAGCGACAGCGGCCAGTTCCAGCAGTGCTCGTTCGTGAATGGCATCTGCACCATGAAGGGCGGGACGCACGTCGCCGCCGTCGCCGACGACGTGGCGTCGAAGCTGCTAGACAAGATCAAGAAAAAGGAGAAGAGCTGCAAGAACCTCAAGGCAGCGCACGTTAAGAACCACCTCTGGGTCTTTGTCAACGCGCTCATCGAGAACCCGGCGTTTGACTCGCAGACCAAGGAGACGCTCAACACGCGCGCGAGCAACTTCGGGTCCAAGTACACGGCGAGCGACGCGTGCATCAAGAAGGTGATGAGCAGCGGGGTGGTGGAGCAGATCCTGTCCTGGGCCTCGTTCAAGCAGAGCAAGGAGCTCAAGAAGCAGGACGGCGCCAAGAAGACGCGGCTCACCGGCATTCCCAAGCTGGACGACGCCAACGACGCCGGCGGGCGCAACTCCGAGCACTGCACGCTGATCCTCACCGAGGGCGACTCCGCCAAGGCGCTCGCCGTTTCCGGCCTTTCCGTGGTCGGACGCGACCGCTACGGCGTCTTCCCGCTGCGCGGCAAGCTCCTGAACGTGCGCGACGCGTCGCACGACCAGATCATGAACAACACCGAGATCTCGTACATCAAGCAGATCCTCGGTCTGCGCCACGGCACGGCGTACGACAGCGTCAAGTCGCTGCGGTACGGCCACATCATGATCATGACCGACCAGGATCACGACGGGTCGCACATCAAGGGTCTGCTGATCAACTTTCTGCACGCGCACTTCCCGAGCCTGCTCAAGATCCCCGGCTTCCTCGTGGAGTTCATCACGCCCATCATCAAGGCGACCAAGGGCAAGCAGAGCCAGGTGTTCTACACGCTCCCCGAGTACGACTCCTGGAAGGCGGCGATGGACGGCGCGACGCGCGGGTGGCACATCAAGTACTACAAGGGTCTCGGGACGTCCACGGCGAAGGAGGCGAAGGAGTACTTCGCCGAGCTGGATCACCACCGCAAGACGTTCGCGTGGTCCACGGACGGCGACGGCGACCTGATCGACATGGCCTTCTCCAAGAAGCGCGTGGAGGACCGCAAGCGGTGGCTCACGGCGTACCAGCCCGGCACGTTCCTGGACATGACCGCCGACGACGTCAAGTACGACGATTTCGTGAACAAGGAGCTCATCTTGTTCTCGCGCGCGGACCTGATGCGCTCGATCCCCAGCGTGGTGGACGGCTTCAAGCCCTCGCAGCGCAAGGTGCTCTTCTCCTGCTTCAAGCGCAAGCTGCGCCAGGACATCAAGGTGGCGCAGCTCAGTGGCTACGTCTCTGAGCACTCCGCGTACCACCACGGCGAGGCGAGCCTGGCGAGTACCATCGTGGGCCTGGCGCAGGACTTCGTGGGCTCCAACAACATCAACCTGCTGGTGCCCTCCGGGCAGTTCGGGACGCGTCTGCAGGGCGGGAAGGACCACGCGTCCCCCAGGTACATCTTCACGCGCCTCGCGCCCATCTGCCGCGCCATCTTCCCCGAGTGCGACGACGCGCTGCTGGATTACCTGGACGAGGACGGACAGGTGATCGAGCCGGAGCACTACCTGCCCATCCTGCCGCTCGTGCTCGTGAACGGCGCGGACGGCATCGGCACGGGCTGGTCCACCTCCATCCCCAACTACAACCCCCGGGACATCGTCGCCAACATCCGTGCGACGCTGAGCGGCGAGGAGACGACGCGCATGCACCCGTGGTACAAGAACTTCGACGGCGACGTCGTCGAGGAGGTTGTCAAGGGCGAGATCCGGTACAGCGTCGTGGGTAAGTACGAGATCAAGGACGAGACGACGCTGGAGATCTCCGAGCTGCCGCTCCGGTCCTGGACCACGGACTACAAGGACTTCCTGGAGAACCTGATGGCCCCCAAGGAGAAGAACGCGCAGCCGTTCATCACTGACTACAAGGAGCACCACACGGACGCCACCGTGCACTTCGTGGTGAAGATGACCCCCGAGAAGATGGAGCAGGCGCGCAAGGAGGGCATCGAGAAGAAGTTCAAGCTCATTTCCAAGGTGAGCACCTCGAACATGCACTGCTTCAACGCGCAGGGCGTGATCGAGAAGTACCCGAGCCCGGAGGCGATGATGGAGGCGTTCGTGCCTCTGCGCCTGGCGGCGTACGAGCGCCGGCGCCAGATGCTGCTCCGGCAGGCGGAGAGCGAGCTCAAGCGCATGCGCAACAAGACGCGGTTCATCCTGGCGGTGGTGGACGGCGAGCTCTCCATCGGGCGCAAGAAGAAGTCCGTCCTGGTGGAGGAGCTCGAGACCCTGGGCTTCGACAAGATGCCCAAGACGCAGAAGGTGGCGGCAGCGGCGGCGCAGGAGGAGATGGACGGCGAGAACGAGAGCGAGGAAGCCGCCGAAGCCGTCGGCGCGTCCTTCGACTACCTGCTCTCGATGCCGCTCTGGAACCTGACGCAGGAGAAGGTGGACGAGCTGTGCGCGGAGCGCGAGGTGAAGACCGCGGAGGTGAAGGCGCTGCACGCCACCACGGACAAGCAGCTGTGGCTGCGCGACCTGGACGCCTTCGACGACGCCATGGACGTCTTCGACGCTGAAAACGCCGCCGCCGCCGACGAGCTGCGCCGCCAGCAGAACGCCGCCAAGCGCAACGCCACCAAGGCTGGCAAGAAGGCGCTCGCCAAGAAGAAGAAGAAGGCCAAGAAGGGCTGGAACAGCGACGAGTCCGAGTCGGACGAGGAGGACGAGGACTTCAGCGACGACGAGTTCGTGCCCGCGCCCAAGAAGAGGGCCGCGCCCAAGCCCAAGCCCGCCGCCGCCAAGCCCGCCGCGCCGCCGCCGCCGCCCGAGCCCGCCGCGCCGCCGCCGGCGGACGTCGACAGCGACGAGGACGAGTTTGCGCCCAAGCTCAGCCTGGCGGAGCGCCTTCTCGCGCGGCAGGGCGCGCCCGCGGCGAAGCCCAAGGCGCCTGCGGCGAAGAAGGCCGCGGCGAAGCCCGTCGCGGCGGCGCCGGCCGAGCCCGCGGAGATTGTGGAGCTCGACGCGTCGGACGGCGAGCTCGAAACCGCGCCCACCGCGAAAAACAAGCAGGCAGCTCCGCCGGCGAAGAAGGCGGCGCCCGCCAAGAAGGCGGCGGTGGCTGCCGTCGCAGCGAAGGCTGCGTACGACTTCGAGGCGAGCGACGAGGAGGAGGAGGTTGAGCTCTCCGAGCCGGTCGCGCCGCGCGCCGCGTCCTCGCGCCGCGGCGGCGCGGCGAGGAAGGTGTACAAGGAGGAGAGCTCTGAGGAGGAGGAGTCCGACTTCGAGGACGACGAGGAGGACAGCGACTTCGAGTGACGTTCTTTCGGACTCCGCGCTTTTCCGTAGGAGCGGCGGAAGAGTCGGACGAGACGAGACGAACGCGACGCCGCGACGCGAGAGGGTGCGCGACGCGACATGCGTGATGTGCATAACAGGGGGGGGGACACCACGACGACGCGCGACGCGAGAGGGAACGCCGCCGCGACGCGATCGCTGTGTGACTGACTCATTTTGCATCAAAGCGTGACTCAGTGACAGCTGCCCGTAACCTACTCGTTTGGTCAACGCTTCGATCAAAAGCGTTTTCGGGACGCGGGCCAGATGTCTCTCGGAAGCGGCACACGCGCGCGCACGATGAGCGGCACCTCTCCGCGCGACTCCGCGCCCGGGAAGCGCCCCCGCGGCGATCGCATGGAGCGCAAGGGCGTGTCGTCTTCCGAAAAGAAGGCGTCTGGCAAGTCCCGCGCGCCCCCCTCGGTGCTGACGGACGCGTCCGATCTCGTCTTCGGCAGGGTCGTCGGACGAGGCACGCAAGGTACCGTGCGCTTGGCGAAGCACCGCACGACGGGGAAACGATACGTCGTCAAGCTGTTGCCTCTGGAGACCCACGGATCAGCCATCGCATCCGGTCGCGAGATGAACCTCCCGTGCGACCCGATGTGCATGACGGACGACGACGCGCGCCGGGTCGTCGCGGAGGCGGAGGTGCTGAAACTCGCGTCGGACCACCCGAACGTCGTGCGGTTCCACGGCGCGTTCAGAAGAGACGTCGCGCCCTCTTCTTCCTCGAGAAGGAGATCTGAGCCCCTCGCGAGCGATGGTGGCTCGGTTCCCGCCTCGCGGGGCGATCCCTCGCGCGACTCGACCGCCGCGCCTTCCCCGTCGTCGCCTCGCGCATCCGAGCTGTGCATCGTGATGTCGCACTGCGAGGGCGGCGACCTGGCGAGCCTGCTGCGGCGCGTTAAGCAGGCGGGCCCGCACGCGCTCCTTCCCGAGGACGCGATCATGCGCTGGCTGGTGCAGCTCCTTCTGGGCCTGAACCACATCCACCGCAAGGCCATCCTGCACCGGGACATCAAGCCCGCGAACGTGTTCCTGAGCAAGTCCAGAAAGGTTGTGCGGCTGGGCGACTTCGGCATCGCCAAGAAACTGCGCGAGGACGACGACCTCGCCACCACCGTGGTGGGCACGCCCCTGTACATGTCTCCGGAGCTGTGCCAGGGCAAGCCCTACACGTACGCCTCCGACATCTGGGCGCTCGGGTGCGTGGCGTACGAGATGGCCTCAGGAGGTGCCAAGGCGTTCGACGCGCCCGGATGGCCGCAGCTGCTGGTAAAGATCGTGCGCTGCGACTACGCGCCCGTGCCGTCGCACCTCTCGCGGCCGTTCGCCGCGCTCATCGCCTCCATGCTCTCGCCGGACCCGGCGGAGCGCCCGACCGCCGAGCAGCTGCTCGGCGCGCCCATCGTGCGCAGGCACTGCGAGGCGCTGCTCAGGGACGCCAGGGACGCCCGGAAAGAAAACGCGGGCGACGGCGCCGCCGGCGAAGGCGCCGTCGAGGCGTCCGCGCGGAAGGATCCCGGAAGGAGCCGTTCGCACGCGAGCGGGAACGCGCCCGCTCCCGGTCGGAACGCCCGCATCGACCGTTCGTCGAACGCCGCCGCGCGCTCTGCGGCGTTCGGCGTCTCCGTCTCGGTCGCGGAGCGCCACGCGCGCTCGAGCCACGTGAACGCCGCCGCCGCGGCAGACGCGGAGAAGCGCGCCGCCGCCGAGGCGCGGTACGCGGCTCGGCAAAGCGCGCTGCGCCGCGACCGCATGGCGGTCCGCGACGCCGACCCGAAGCGCTTGGCGGCGCGCGACAAGGCGGACGCGGAGGCGGAGAGGCGCATGGCCAGGCAGGAGGCTCGCGCGACGGCTGAGGCGGAGGCGGCGCTCCTCGCGGCGCGGGGAGTGGCGGACGCCGCTCGGGGAGGCGAAAAAAAAGCGCCGCGCCGAATCGAGACCAAAGCCGGGCGAGACGGAGCGTCGGCGCGCGACGAAAACGCGTCGCGCGCCGACGCGGGGCGGACCCTCCTGCGCGGCGAGGCCGCGTTCGCGCCGCGCCCTCGGCTGGAACGCACCGAGGCGGTCGGCGCGAGGTGGGGGGAGGACGGACAGGGTGAGGCGTCTGACGTGGCATCCGACGCGGCGCGGGCGACGGGAGAAGACGCCGCGTCTGCGTCCGCCGCGCGTCCGGAAAAGGAAGCAGACGTTTCTTCGCGCGCTTCGTCCGGCCCGCCGGGGACGAGTCCCGCCGCCGCGGACGCCGAGGCGGCGTTGATGGAGTTGCTTCTGGCGGAGGCGCGCGATGACGCCGCGACGGAGGCGAAAGCCGAGGCGCTGACGGAGGCGGACGTCGACGCCGTCGTCGACGCCGTCGCGGCGGAGGCCTCGGAGACGCGCGTCAAAAAAGTCGTCGCCCCCCGCGCCGCGCCAGAAGACTTCGAGTCCCGCGCCGCCGCCGCGTCCGCCGCCGCCGCGCTCCTGGGGCGGCGCGCGGGGACCGCGCCGGGGGGCGCGCGCGCGCCTTCCGAGGGTTTTCCGAGGGTTTTCGTCTCGGCTTCCTTCGAGTGGCCTCCCCCCGCGTTGGCCTCGGAGCGGCAGGCGATGAAGGACGCGGCGCTCGAACGCCGGGTCCGCGCGAAACTCCGCTCGTTCCTCCGCGAGGATCTCGGCGCGTCTCTTTCGACCGAAACGCCCGGCGCGTCCCTTCGCGCGTCGGACCGGCCCGCGACGGCGGTCGGGACGCGCGACGCGACGAGCACCGCGGAGGACGCGCTGCTCGCCAGCGCGTCGTCCCTGGAAGCGTCGGACGCGTCGTACGGCAGCGACGATTTCGAAACCAGCGGCGACTTCGAGGCGTTTTTCGAGGCGGACGACGCGCGACGCCCCGCCGAGAATCGCGCGTAGGCGCGCGCGTCGTCAAAGGACCTCCTAGCTCGACCGCACGTGATATTGATATTCTGGATTTCAATCGGGTGTGCTCGAAACGCGATCGTCGCGTGTTCTAACGACGCGAACGCTCAAAGACACGAGGTACACAGGATTTCGTTCTCTCGTGGCGCGGTGCGGCGCGGCGCGCCGCGGCGTCTCGCTCGCTTTTCTTTTCTTCCTTCACGCGGCGCAAAAGAATCACGCGGCGACGGCGCGCGTCGCGGCGCGCGACGCGGGCGTCGACGACGAGTCAAAACTCTTCCGCCCGAGCCTGAAGTGGTGGAACTTCTCCTCGGCGTCGTACCCGCGCACGACGCTCATCAGCACGGACCCGCCCGCGACCACCACCAGCACGGTCTCGTCCGGCGCGCGAAGGTCCACGGCGTAGTCGTCGGGGACGAGGTCGGCGACGCGTCGCTCCATCTCGCCCGACGACAGGTGCATCGCTGGCGAGTGCTCCTCGTAGCGCACGCGGAAGGTGGGGAGGCCCGCGTCGGAGGCCCACTTCGCGGTGCCCTCAGCCGTCGCGATCGCAGGGAAGTGCTCGTCGATCACAGAGCGCGCGACGTCGTCCAACGCCGTCTCCGGCGCCACGCGCTCGACGGGCAAGACGCGCGCGACGTGCGGCGCCTTGGGCACCGCGGACGTCTTGGTGAACTGGTCAAACGCCTCCGCCGCCTCGAAGTCGCGGTCGATCTCTCGAATGAGCGTCTCCGCGATCAGACGCACGTTCTGGCGACCCTGTGCGTCCGTGTCGTCCGGGCGCAGCGCCACGAACAACAAACCGGGGCACCCCGGCACGAGCAGCGCCTCGGCGCGCGCGTAGAGCTCTCTGTGCGGGAACGACGCGCTGTTCAGCAGCTGCTCCACCTCCTGGCCGGCGAGGCGCATCTTGGTCTTGTGCTTGGCGGTGACGAGGAACCCGCGGAGCCAGGGAGGCAAAGGCGGGGGGGCGGTGTCCTTGGAATCGAGCGTCTCGTGGTACCCGGCGTTCAGACCGTAGTTCATGTTCAGTTCGTCGAAGAAAGGCGGTCGATCGACGGAGGCGCGCGCGCGTTGTTGTTACTTTCGTGAAAGGAGGTGGTCTCGGAAAAGCGCTTTTCGTGGTTTCCTCGATGCGTGGATGAGGAGACTCGGCGTGCGCGTTCGAGTGCGCGGAGGGGCGTTCGGGCGAGCCGGCGGGTTCCGCTGAGGCGGAGACGCGGTGCGCGTGTTCGGTGCGGCGGCGAGGCGTCGCGGGGAGTGCCGAGCGCGCGCGGGGACGCGATTGGAAAAAGGCAAAAAATCATCCTCGTCGGATGCCACGTCACCTTTTCGACGGCAGAATTCCCGTCCAACACCGCAACCTCCGAGATCAAGCAGTCGGGCTGTTTTCGCGACCGCCGCCACCGCGCGCCCACTCTCGGTCGCTCCACGGCGGGAAGGCCTCCCGAGAACGGTACGGACACGCCGCCTCGCGAGCGGGGTCGAGGAGGCTAGCGGTATCGCAAGATGGCGACGCTCTACGTCCCCGACCGGGCGAAGAAGCGCAAGCTCGCCGAGGAGGCGAAGCTCACGGCACCTTCCGGCGGAGGCGACAATCGCGTCAACATCATCGCGCAGCTCGAGGATGCGGAGGGCAACCCCACCGGTCCGCAGCTCGATTTGCCGCACGACGCGGATCCGAAACAGCTCGAGGAGCTTTTAAACGCGCTGCTGGAGAACGAGGACAAAGTGCCCTTCGCGTTCTACGCGGACGACGCCGAGGTGACCGGCCAGCTCGGAGAGCACCTGCGCGCGCGCGCCGCCTCGGTAGAGCACGTGCTCCGCATCGTATATCAGCCGCAGGCGCTGTTCCGCGTGAAGCCGGTGACGCGGTGCTCGTCCGCGATCCCCGGCCACGCCGAGGCGGTGCTCTCGTGCCAGTTCTCGCCGGACGGCAAGCACCTCGCCTCGGGCTCGGGGGACACCACGGTGCGCCTCTGGAACCACGAGACGCAGGCCCCCAAGTTCACGTGCAAGGGGCACACCAACTGGGTGCTGTGCATCGCGTGGGCGCCGGATGGCCGCGTCGTGGCGTCGGGGGGGATGGACAAGGATGTGCGGCTCTGGGACCCAGCCACGGGCGTGGCCGTGGGCGGCGTCATGCGCGGGCACAAGAAGCACGTCACCGCGCTGGCGTGGGAGCCCGCGCACGTGCGGTACCCGCCGGTGCGTCTCGCCTCCGCCTCCGGCGACGGCACGGTGCGCATCTGGAACACCACGCACCGCGTCTGCGAGGTGGCGCTGACGGCGCACACCAACTCCGTGACCTCGGTGAAGTGGGGCGGCGACGGGCTGATATACACCGCGAGCCGGGATACGACCGTGATGGTGTGGGACGGCACGGAGGGGAAGGAGTGCGGCAAGGTGGTGCGTCAGCTGAAGGGGCACGGGCACTGGGTGAACACTTTGGCGCTGTCGTCCGAGTACGTCACGCGCACCGGCCCGTTCGACCACAAAGCGGCGCGGCCGGAGTCAGACGCGGAGGCCAAAGCGAAGGCGCTGGAGAGGTACAAACTCGCGACGGGGGGCAAGCCCGAGCGGCTGGTGAGCGGGTCGGACGACTTCACCATGTTCATGTGGACGCCGGCGACGTCGAAGACACCCGTGGCCCGCATGACCGGGCACGTGCAGCTCATCAACCACGTGCTGTTCTCGCCGGATGGGCGACTCTGCGCCTCGGCGAGCTTCGACAAGGCGGTGAAGCTGTGGGACGGGCACACGGGCGTCTTCGTGGCGACCATGCGCGGGCACGTCGGGCCCGTGTACCAGATCGCGTGGAGCGCGGACTCGCGCATGGTGGTGAGCGCCAGCAAGGACAGCACGCTCAAGGTGTGGAGCGCGCGCACGAAGAAAATAGAGCTGGACCTGCCCGGTCACGAGGACGAGGTGTACGCGGTGGACTGGTCGCCGGTGGGCACGAAGGCGGCGAGCGGGGGGAAGGACAAGATGCTCAGGCTCTGGAGGAACTGAGCCGAGTATCGATGTCCTCGCGGGGTTCGCGCGGAGGAGACGACTGCGAGTCGTCCACGATCGTATGAATACCGTAGCGTATCGTAGTCCGTCTCGCGACGCCCGTCGTTCGCCGTGTTTTTCGCGAAACGCCTTTCACCACCACCGCGCGAACGAATTTCACGACGCGCGCGCGTTCGCGCCGAGCCGTTCGAACCCGAAATTCTTTGGTAAAACGGCAGCCACCCTGTCGCGAGTCGCGATTCGGAGCGGCGCGTGCGCCCACGTCGGATAAAACCGACGAGGAAACGCACGACCGAGATACTTTTCGATTATACTCGTCGTCGCGACGAGATCCGCGCGGCTCGCGCGCATAACGCGTCGCGCGAGGTCGCGGACAGGGTTTTCCGCGCTTTCGCCGTCGCGCTCGAACGCGCGCTCGCGGGTTCGCGTCCCGGGATCGTCGTCTCGCCGCGAGTCACCCCGCCTTCGCGGTCGCGGCCGGTGTCGATTGCCCTAGGGTAAAAGCGCGGCGGGCGGAAGTTTGTCCCCGGCCGGCATGGGGAAGGGCGGCGACGCCAAGACCGCGGTGCGGCGATCGTCTCGGTCCAAGGCGGACGCGACCGCCGGGGGCGCCCATGGTCCATCCGAGGGCGCGCTTTCGGTGGAGAAGGATTTCGCGGACGACGAGCGGGATCGACCCGAGCGGTTCACGGGACCCGAGCCCGTGTTGCCCACGACGTGGTGGCACGCCGCGCATCACGCGCTCGTGCTGGCGTCCTGCGTGGTTCTGCACTGTATCACCCGCGGCGACGACGGGCCTTCGGGTGGAGGTTTCTTCCATTCCCTACCCCTCACGCTGGCGATGCTGTGGTACGGCGACGCGTACACCGCCGTGCTGCACTGCGCTTTGGACCGCCCGGAGTGTTTAAAAGTCTCGATCCTCAACGGCGCCGCAAGGGGGTTCCAGGCGCACCACGAGTTCCCGTACGCCTCGACGCGCGGCCGCGGCGTGTACCGCATGATCTGCGACACGCACAGGATCCAGGTGATCACCGTTTGTAGCGCGCTGGTGTTCGGCCGGTGGAACGCCATGACCGCGCGCGTCTGCCTGATGAAGCTGGCGGTGTCCGCGTACGGGGGCGCCGCGGGGCACTTCTACGCGCACGGCGGGGGTTCGACGCGGCCGGGGTGGGTGAAGGCGGCGCAGAAGGCGCATGTGCTGCTGAGCCCCAAGCACCACGTCGGCGGCCATCACGTCGCGCCGCACGGCATAAACTTCGGGATCGTCAACGGCTGGAGCAACCCCGCGCTCAACCGTTTCCTTAAGCACGACGCGCCGAGCGTCCGAACGTTGCTGTGGCTCTGGGGCTTCCTGAGTCTGTTCGACGTCGCCGTCATCGAGCGGTGCGTGGGCCCGAGCGAGGCGCTGTTGAGTGAGGCGTGGGAGGCTGCGCTGAACACCGCACGCGCGCTCGTCGCTCGTTCTTCATAGAGACAACACATCACGCGCGAAACGACCGTGGCCACGCACTACGGCGCGGCGCGCCCGCCCTCTCGTCTCAGCGCCCGGCGGAGTCCTCCCCGTCGAAGGCGGCTTCGAACAGCGCGCCGATGCCGGCGACGTTGGGCACCAGCCTCGGCACTTTGGCTTTGTACTCGGCGTACGCCTCGCCGTGTTTCTGCTCGAGGTAGGCCTCCTCCTTCCCGGACTTGAAGTACAGCAGCGCCGCGAGAGCCGCCGCCAGCAG
>MDSV01112568.1_pt1 | contig 21130 bp, 10 predicted proteins | sample 810851 | NCBI WGS metagenome assembly MDSV01 (sample SAMN05326640, study PRJNA326480) | marine metagenome | isolation source: seawater | place: Atlantic Ocean: North East | collected 2012 | reverse complement strand
TCCGGAGATCACGGCGCGCGACGCGTGCGAGGGGATTCACGCGGTACAAGCGCGTTCTTTCCCCTGCGCACGCGTGCGTGCAGACGTTCGACGGCGCACCACACTCGGTCGCAGGCGTTCACCGGCCTGGACGCGCGCGTGCTATGCTCCTGCCGCGCTGAAAACCATCGGAGGAGACCCGTTTGGACGGGGGCGAGTCGAGCACGACGAGGCTTTGGAGCTCGAAAAAATTTTCCAAGTCAACGTGTCGTCGGACCCGCGGATCGCCGGTCGAGCGCAACCGGTCGACCCTTTCGGCTTTCGCGAGTTTCGGTTTCAGTCATCTCATCGAAGGAAGCCGCCGTGAAACGATTTCAGACGCAACGCGACACGCGGGATACGGAGTGAAGAAGAGAGAGCGTCTCCCGCTTCCGCGTCTCGTCACACCGCGACGCGCGTGTGCTCGCATCGGGCGTCCTCCTCGTCACGATGGGTTCCACCATGCACGCCACGCAGGAGCAGCTGCGTGATGCGAAGGTGGACCTTGCGTACCGGGACTTCTGCGCGCACCTCCTGATTCCGCTCAACGATTGCAGGAAGGCGAACTACTTCCTGCCGTGGCGGTGCGGGCACGAGAGGCACGTGTACGAGAAGTGCCAGTACAAAGAGTGCGTAGAGCGCGTGGTTGACGAGCCCCGGGGTCGGACGTGCCCTTCGCGTCCACCCCTGTCTCGGTCGAAGGGCACCCGCGCGTCGAACGGCCGCGCCCCTCTTCGGTCGAACCCCAAAACCCACGACGACGATCGCCAACCCACGGGCGCGCGTGTGAGGAACGAACGGGACCCGAACGCGCGTCTCTCCACACACGGCGCGTGGTTTTTTTTCGGGAGCGGCGCGACGTCTTTTCCCGCCGAGCGCGACGACCTTCGCGACTGACCCCCGAACCCGGTCCCGTCACCCAGGTACATGATGCGCGTCGCGCAGCAGAAGGCTGCGTCGGGCAACTGAGCGTCGCGGCGAGGGCGCGCGCGCGGCGAGTCAGTCAGCCGCCGCGGCGAACGAAGACGCGGCGTCGCGAATGAGTCTTTGCGCTCTAGTAGGTACTACGATGTGTATTCGCGCGCCGACGCGCGCCGCGTCGCGCGTCCGTTCCGCGAAACGCCGATCGACGAATCGATTCCGCGGCGTTCGAGTTCAGCGCGCGCGCGCCGGTGAGTCGTCTCACGGCTTTTGCGCGCGCGCGCGTCATATGCTTCGAGGAAGGGACACGCGGGTTCGCAAGCGCGGCGCCGGATGGGCGCACGCCCATCCGCAACGCCACGAGTCTGTAGAAAAAAAACGGAATCACTTCGAGCGGGCCCTCGCCGCGTCGCGCATCTCCCGCGGCACGCGCTCGACCTCTTTTCCCAGCGGCTCGAGCCCGGCAGCCGCGAGCATGTCGTCGAACGGCGCGCTCACGCCGGTGGACGGGTCGTAGAACCGGTACAGGGTTTTCGGAGCGTCGTTCGCCGCGAAGTCAAACACGAACGCGCCGCCTTGCTGGAATCCCTGCTCGGGCTTGGGCGGGACCCACGGCTTCCATCGTTTCAGGACGCCTAAGAGATCCGCGGCGCCGTCCCGTCTGATCCGCTCCATGATACCCTCCGGCGTGCTCTTCTGCGAGAAGTTCGCCAGCGACTTGTTCAGGCGCAGCGCGTCGTACGTCGCCGACTCAGGATCGGCGAAGAGCCGCTCGGCGGGGAAGCCGGTTTCCTCGACGAAATCCTTCGAGCGCGCGTGCGTCCCAATGGACACCGCCACGAGGTCGACGCCGTGCGCGTCCAGGACAGGAATCAGGTCGCGTCGGAGTTGTATGGCCAACTCCCAGCAGAAGAATCACCCGAACGAGCGCATGAACACGACCACCGTCGCGCGCGACGGCGTCGCCGCTGCGCGGCGCGCGACGAGTTCCGCCAAGTCGGACACGCGCGCGCCGTCCGACGCGCGCGTCACCGCCACGCCGGCGAGCGCCGCCAGGGGGTCCGAGGGCGCGTCCGCGGGGAGGGAGCTCAGGGGGGAGGTCGCGGGCGAGGCCGCGACCGCGGCGCGGCGCGGCGCGGCGCGGCGCGGTCTGTGTCGGGTGAGGGGCGAGGACGAGGCGTCAGCGCGCGGCGTGTGGGGCGGTGGCGAGCGCGTGACACGTGGTGCGCTCGGGATGACGGAGTCTAGAAGCGCGCGCGACGAGGAGGAGGGGGCGAAGAAGCGCGAAAAACGAGACGAGCGCACGCACCCGCGAGCGGTAGCGCGAAGCCGGTGCGCTCCCGGGAGAGCGACGCGCGCGCTCGTCGCGGCGGCCATGGCGCGCGCGAGGACGAATGTGATGGGGCCTCCTTCTCCGTTCACAGGGTCCTCTGACCGTCCAAATCCACAAAAGAAAACAAAAGTACACCAACCCGGGTTCGAACCGGGGACCTTCTGCGTGTTAAGCAGACGTCATAACCAACTAGACCATCGGTGCCTCTGAGTCGAGGCAAAGCATCCGAGTTTCATCGGACGATGTAACGTTTCATTATGACCGGGGAGGGCTTTATTGCATAAATAATCCTTTAAATTGTTTTGGCGCGAGGCACGCATCAGTTTCCTCGTGCACCATCACAACGCGTTGGTTTCGTGGCGCGCGTCGGTTGGAGGAGGCGCGCTGATGAGCTGTCCACGACACGGGGTGTGTCACTTCGCCACACATGTGGCGCGCCTCGTGTCTTGCGCGGCGCGCTCGCGCGGTCGCGACGACGCGGATATCGCGCGCACTCAGGCCTCGCCCGGATCCGCAGAGTGCCAGAGCGCGCGTGACACCGACGTCGTCTCCCACCTCCCGCTCCTCCGCGTCGGGGTGCCGGACATCCAACACGCTCGCCGCGGTCTCGCGGAACGCGGCGCCCGGGTCGCCCTCGACCGCGTTCCGCCGCGCGTCCCTCTCCTTCCCTTCCGGGTCGCGAAGCGGCGCGAGGCGCGCGGGTTCGAGACTGGGCGGTCGCCTCGCGATGGCGACGCGCGCCGGAGGCTCCGGCGCGGCGAAACAGTCGCCGGAGCGTTCGGACGCTCCGGGCGACGCGAGCGCGTTGTCCTGGACCGGCGGCTCCGCGGCGTCGCTCGCGGCGTGGTTGCGCGCGCACGGCGTCGACCCGACGTTCGCGTCCGCGGCGAACGACGCGAAATCTCTGTCGGAGCTGGCGACGGAGGTGGCGCGGGGCGAGACGACGCTCGTCTCCGCGGGCGACGACGAAGCCAGCGGCGAAAGCCGCGCCGTGCGACGCGTCCGCGTGCTTCGGCTGCTGATCCGGGACGCGCGCGGCCGCGTCTTGATCGAGGCCAGGCAGGCTTGGAGCGACGGACGCGTCCGCGAGCGCGGCACGCCCCTCAGCGAGAAGATGCTGCGAGGTGAGGACTGGCGAGACGCCGCGCGCCGAGCCGTCGTCGAGGAACTGGGGAGCTGTCTGACGTCTGACGGCGCGGGCGGCGACGTTCGCGACGCGAAAACAGACGCGCGCCTCGACGAACGCCTCGTCACCCTGGACGAGTCTTCGGTGGTGTTTTCCTCGGCCGAGAAGACGAGCGTCTCGTACCCCGGCTTGCGAAGCGCGTACGACTTCGTCACCGTCGACGCGCGAGTGCGGGGTTTGCCCGAGTGCGACGGGACGTTCGTCTCGACGCGAGACGGCGACGGCGACGGCGACGGCGACGGCGACGGCGACGGCGACGGAGAGCCTTCGTTCACGTCCACCGAGCGCGGCGCGGACGGGACCACGCTCGTGGCCACCTGGGTGTGGAGAGAGGGGCACTTCGTGGACGACGGGACGTAGAAGGCGGTGCCCTGAAGTCAGGCGCGCGAAGGAGTGATCTGCCGACGCGAAAGCGCGCGACGCGCGCGTGAAAAGTACTTTCGTGAAAAACGCACAAAAAGTATCACGCAAGAAAGACGCGCGTCGATCGGGTCCCGTCGCGATTTTCGCGCCCTGGCAGCCCGTGGGCCGAAAAGCTGAATTCCGCGCGAGAGATCTCGCCGGCGCTTTCCCGCGACAGCGAACGAGCGAAGCCTGTCCAGAGTCCAGACGAATCTAATCATCCAACTCGCGTCGTGCCGCCGCGCTGGACGTCACGCGCAAAACACGAGCGCGCTGCGCCTCGACTCGTTCGCACGTGTCGCGGACAGGTGAGGTCCCCGTGCGTTCGAAACGGCTCGGCGCGCGTGGGTGCAGACCCGGCGCAGGGGAGCGGGCCTGGCCTGAGGGGGCGCGCTCGAGAGTCTCGTCCGAGGTTAACTTCGCGCGAGGTTTTCGGGCGACTCTTCGGGGGTTTACGGCGCGCGCGTGCGCGCGGGCGGTGAAGCGCGTGAGCCGCGATGGCGTCCACCGCAGCGCCCGGGGTGTCCATTCGGGGCGCTTCCGGCCCACCCTCGACGTCCGGTCCGTTCGCCTCGACGCAGGCGCGGCGCGACGCTGACGCGCGGCGGTCGCCCGGCGCGAATCGCTCGCATGGAAGCCAAGGCACGCCACCGGGGGGCAAAAAACCCGCCGAGGCCGCCGCGGACACGCTGGACAAGCTGCTCAACGAGCTGGTCAACGCGAGCGCGCAGAGAGTGCATCGCTCGGGTGTCGGTGGGCGGAGCGAGCGAAGAGCCGGACCTCGCGACCGGTGGAGCGCCGTTCTGGGGCTCGGGAGCCGAAGAAGCGAGAAGCGGCGTCACCAACCGACGGACTGGCTGCTCGAGTTCGCGGGCGTGTCTCCCGCCGGCGGCGGCGGGGCGGACGCCTTCGGCGGCGTTTTCGAAGACGACTCGTCCGATGACGAACCGTACTCGCACGGGTACGGCGGCGTCTCCAGAGGCGCCCAAAAGAGTGATGGAACGAGCGCGTTCCCTTCGCGCGACACCTTCGACGAGACGACGGATGCCATCACCCGCGCGTCGCTGGCTTCGCTGGCGCGCTCGGGCCGCGGCGGCGTGTACCGCGACGCCGGGCTCGGCATCGGCCACGGCTCGTTCCTTCTCGGAACAGAGAGACACGACGCGAAGCGCGACGCCGGCGTTTTCGACGGCGTCACCTCGGTCGGGGGCGCCGGCGCCGCTTTTAGCGGTTCGCGAGACGCCGGCGCCGCGGCGGCGGCGGAAAAACGTTTTTTCGCCGACGACTCGAGCGCCGGCGACGCGGCGCGACTTTTAAAAAGCCCTGGCGCGGGCGGCGCGGTGGGCGCTTCGCTCCGCGAGCACGTCGAGGCGGAGGCTCGCGACACGTCGAGCGAGGCGTTCGCGAAGTACGCGCGGAACATGTACAGGCGCGTTCAGCGGCTGATTCAGTCGGAGGAGGTGTCGAAGCGGCTGGCCGGCGTCGTCGCCGTCGACGTCTTGACGGAGGCGAAGATCGGCGAGACGGCGAACAAGATGAACCGATTCGCGAGTTATTTACGAGACGTGTTCACGCGTACCTGCGAGCCCGTGCTGGCGGAGGCGGCGGCGCGTGCGGTGGGCAAGATCGCGCGCGTCGGCGGCGCCCTCACCGCCGGCATCGCCGACCGCGACGTCAAGCGGTGCATCGAGTGGCTCCGCGCCGACGCCGACGCCTTCACCGCTTCGAGGGGATTTGATAAGACCGGAAGCGACGCGCGTCGCTACGCGGCGGTGCTGGTGCTTCGCGAGCTCGCCGAGCACGCGCCCGAGGTGTTCAACGTGCACATCTCGTCGTTCATCGATGCCGTGTGGCCCGCGCTTCGAGACTCGCGGCTGTTCGTGCGCCAAGCCGCCGTGCGCGCGCTGCGCGCCTGCCTGGTGGTCATAGAGCGCCGCGAGACGCGGTACCGCGTGCAGTGGTACTACCGTCTGTACGAAGAGACGCAAAACGGGCTGGTGAGCGGCGTCTCCGGCGGCGTCGACGCGGGCGGCGCGAGCGGCGCGGGCGGATCGATCGCGAGTCCCTCGAAAGGAACCGGCGACCGGGGATCTGGTTCGACCGTGACCCAGCCTGGGTCGGTCGAGTCGCAGCACGGGTCGCTCCTGGCCTTCGGCGAGCTCCTGAGGCACACCGGCGAGTTCATGCTCTCGCGGTACAAGGAAGTGGCGGAGACTGTGCTCGGTCTGCACGAGTCGCGCGAGAAGTTGGTGCGCCGGGCGGTCCTGGAGCTCGTCCCGAAACTGGCGGCGTTCTCCCCGAAACGCTTCACCGAGAGCTACCTGGAGCGCTCGATGCGGCTGCTGCTCTCGTGTCTCAAGAACCAAGCGGAAAGGGACGCGGGGTTCACCGCCGTCGGCGACGTCGCCGCCGCGCTCGCCGCCGACGACGAGGGCGAGACGAGCGCCGAGCGCGCCGGCCGCGTCCCCGGCGCCGGTCGCGACGAAAGTTTTCAAAGAAACGGCGGCGCGGCGGCGGCGGGCGCGTACGGCTCCCCGGGCGGGTCGCCGCGGCGGAAGTCCGCCTTATCTTTCAGCGACGAGCGGTCCAGCGATTTTTTTCCCCGCGGCGGGCTGAGGTTCAAAGGCGCCGTTCCGACGGCGCCGGACGAACGCGGCGGCGGCGCGAGCGGCGCGGAGCGCGACGGCGACGATGACGTCGCGCGTCCGGAGACGCGCGCTCGTTCGGGTCGCGCCCACCGTCGGTCGGGCTCGCTCTCGGGTGGGTTTTCCGGGTTTGCGAGCTTCTCCGGGTCGCTGCGAAGCGTCGCCTCGCAATCCAGCGTCCACGCGATGGGCTCGAGCGACAATCTGAGGCGCGCCGAGTACCAAAAACCCATGGAGCGGTACCTCCCCGAAATCGCCGCCGCGACGCGGGAGACGTGCGCGGCGATGGAGAAGGCGTTCGCCGCCGCCGCGGTCGCGCCGCCCACGAAGAGTGGGCTCCGACCGGCGCCCGCGCGCGAGCCCGGCGTCGCCGAGGCGTTTCTCTGCGTGGGGGCCCTCGCGAAGAGCGTGGGCGCGCCTTGGGAACCGCACGCGCGCGCGCTCGTGCCGTTTCTGTTCGCCGGCGGGCTCACCGCGCCTCTGGTCGCCGCGCTCGCGTCGCTCGCCGAGGCGCTCCCGCGCACCGCGCCGAGCGTCGTGAAAAAACTCGCGGACGCCATCTCCGAGACGCTCTCGATCGGCGTCGGGCCTTCCGGGTCCGACGCGCACGGCGGTCGCGGCGACCGCCGAATCGGCGAGTTGACACCATCGAAACGCGCGCCGCCCAAGGTGGCGCGCGCCGAGCTCGTCGGCGCGCGCGCCGCGGAGGACGAAGGCGACGGACTACATACGCATACGGATCCGCGCGGAATCGGGCGTCGCGGCGGCGAGTCGCCGAAGAGCCCGCTCGGCTCGAGCGGGTCGTTCTCGAAGCTGCGCCGCGCCTTCTCGAGCGCGTTCCTCGGCGACGGCGACGCGGAGTCGGCGCGCGAAGACGCGGAGCCGATCCGACCCGGCGGACCGAACCGAGTCGCGGACCGAGCGAGCCCGAGCCAACAGGCATTTAGTCTCGGCGCGGTGACGCCGCGGCGCGCGTCTCGCCTCGGCGCTCCGCCGGCGTCGGGTTCGACGACCCCTGGGTCCCCCGCGAAGAAGGAACTCGCGAAGAAGAAAAACAGAACCGCGGACCGCAAAGCGGACGAGCGCGACGCCGCGGCGCTCGAATTCCACCGCGCGCGCGTGCGTCTGGCGCTCCGCACGCTGGGTGCGTTTCCGTTTTTCGGCTCGGCGGGCGCGGCGAGTCTCGGGTACGCGCGAAAACGCGCGGTGGAGTTTCTGGACGACGACGACGCCGCGACGCGGCGCGAAGCCGCGCTCGCGTGTTGCCGTCTTCTGGACGCCGGAACGACGGACGCCGGCGAGGTTCGAACCTTCGCGACGTCTACGCATGAACCTTCGCCGCTCGCGAACCACGCTTCGAACGGAAACCACCCGAGAGAGAGGAAAGAAAGCTCCCCGAGCGCCGCGCCGTCACTCCCGAAACCGGTTCGAGGTTGGAGCGCGAGCGTCGAGGAGCACATCGTCTCGCGGCTGCTCGCGGTGGCCGTGAGCGACCTCGACGCGGGCGTGCGCAAAGCCGTGCTGGCGTCGTTCTGCAAGCCCTCCGCCTCCACGGACGGGCACCTCGGCCAGGCGGAGAGCCTGCGCGTGCTCTTCGTCGCGCTCAACGACGAGAACCCGGAGGCGCGGCGCATCGCCATCCGGCTCGTCGGGCGCCTGGCGCCGCGCAACCCGGCGTACGCGTTGCCGGCGCTCCGGCGCCACCTGCTGCAGCTCATCGCCGAGCTCGAGCACAGCGCGGAGTCCCACATCAGAGAGGAGTCCGCGCGGCTCACGGCGGCGCTCGCGCGCGCCGCGCCCAGGCTCGTCGCGCCGTACATCGCGCCCGTGCTCCGCGCGCTCGTCGCCAAGCTGCGCGCCGGCGCGCTTCCCGCGGCGAAGCGCGGCGCCAAAGCCGGCGCCGGGCGCGGTGACGACCACCGGCCGCCGCGCGCCGCGGCGCGCGACGCCGCCGGCGAGCGCGGGGACGGCGAGCGCGGCGACGCGGGAGACGCCCGCGCCGCGGACGCCGGAGACGCCGCCTCCGGCGCCGGAGCGGACGTCGGCCCCGCGGCGGACGGTACGGACGCCAAGCACTCCGAACTTGGCGGCGGAGGCGACGCGCTCGGCGACCGTCGCGAAGCGCTTGGCGAGCTCGCGCCCGTTCTCCCCGCCGGCGCGGCGAAGCCGCCCCCGTCGTCCTCCGCCGCGAGCGCCGCCGCCAGTGGAACCTCCGCGCGCCACGGCGTCCACCGCGAGAAGGCGGCTGTGCCCGCGAGGGAGCGCGCCGCCGCGCTCGGCGCGGTGGGCGAGATGGCGCAGGTGGGCGCCGAGGGCGTGCGCGCGTACGCGGAGGAGATTCTGCCGCTCATCGTGGACGGCGTGCGCACGGGCGCGACGCGCGCGGCGGCGGTGGTGGCGCTGGGGCAGTGGGTCGAGGCGACGGGGAGCGCCGTGCGGCCGTTCGCCGAGCACCCGCACCTGCTGCGGCTGCTCCTGCGCGTGCTCGCCGAGGAGAGCGGCGAGACGCGCGCGCAGACCCTGCGCACGCTGGGCGTGCTCGGCGCGCTAGACCCCCTGTCGCACAAGGACAACGAGGAGCGGCTCCACGGGCAGGGCCTGTTGTCCATGGAGGGCGTCCGCGGGGTGGGGCGCGACGGCGCGGAGGGAGCGGACAAGACCGGGCGGAGCGCGGACCGCGAGTTGAGCGACCGCGCGGACGCGGGGGTGTTCGCCCCGGGGGGCCAGGCCGGCGACGTCTTCTCGAGCGACGAGCGCGCGCGGCGCGGCGCGCGGCGCGTGGGCGGCGCCGCGGACGAGCCCGACGACGGCGACGTGGACGACGACGTCGACCGCGACGCCGTCGCGGCGGGCGGCGACGGCGGCTCGGGCGACCCCATCCCCGTGCGCCACCTGACCACCGCGTCGGACGCGTTTTACCCCTCCGTCGCGCTCAACGCGCTTCTGCGCGTGCTCCGCGACCCGAGCGCGTCCTCGCGGCACCACGCGGTGACGCGAAGCGTCATGTACATCTTCCGCGCGCTGGGCGCGGAGTGCGTGCCGTACCTGCCGGCGACGGTGCCGGTGATCCTGCGCGTCATCCGCGACGGCGAGGACTCGTCGCGCGCGTTCATGTACGCGCAGCTCGCCACGCTGGTGGGCGTCGTGAAGGGCCACATCCGCCGCTACCTGGAGGACGTGTTCGACGTCATCCGGCGGTTCTGGGGGCCCGGCCCGCTGCTGCGACACAGCCTGCGGCTTTTGGAAGCGCTCGCCGCGGCGCTGCACGACGACTTCCGCGAGTTCCTGCCGGAGATTTTGCCGCGCGTCGTCGGCGTCTTGGCGGACGCCGAGCGCTCGGGCGAGCACGAAGCCGTCCCCGCGACGCTGCGCGCGCTGGAGAGTTTCGGGAGCGCCGCGGACGAACACCTGCACTTGGCGCTCCCTTCGCTCGTGCGTCTGTTCCGGCCGCAGGTGGCGGCGTCCACGCCGACGCCCGTGCGCGCGCGGACGCTGCGTGCGTTGGCGGTGCTCCTCCCGCGAGCGCAGCTCGCCGGCCACGCCTCCGCCGTCGCGCACCCTCTGCTGCGCGTGCTTGACGGCGACGTGGACGAGCTGAGGGCGCCCGCTCTGGCGGCGCTCGCCGCGATGGCGCTCTCGCTGCGGGACGACTTCGCGCTTTTCGTGCCGATGACGCGCCGAATCATGGAGAAGCGGAACGTGCGCGACCCGGTGTTCGAACGCGTCGCCGACGCCGTCGAGAGACGCGCCGCGCGCGGTGACGCGGACGGCGGCGTCACTCGCGCGCGGGCGTTGGTTTTCGCGCCTCAGCCTCCTCTGGCGACGGCGACGAGCGGGAACGCGCTTCCTCCGCCCCCAGACCTGGGGGCGGGGGGAGTGATGACGGCGCAGGTAATGAACGCCGGGTTCGCCAATCTCGCTCTGCGCGCCAGCCGCGAGGCGGAGGCGATGTACGAGAGAGATGTCGGGTTGACGCGCGCGGATCCCTCCGCGGCGGATCCGGGCGGATCCAGGCGGTCGCGGACGCCCGTCCCGGAGGAACACGCCGCGGGCGACTCGGTGTACCGCGGCGGGTCGGGCCGGGGCGAGGGGTCGCACTACGGCGGGCGGTCGCCCGAACTGGACGCGAACGCGTTTTCGCCGTTGCAAGGCGGCGTCACGCCGCTGGACCTCGCCGATTTGGGGCGGACCGACTTCGCGGTGGACGAGTTCAAGCTGAGACGCGCGTGGGACTCGTCGTCGCGATCGACGAAGGAAGATTGGCTGGAGTGGATGCGGCGGGTCTCCGTGGAGATGCTGCGGCAATCGCCGAGCCCGGCGTTGCGCGCCTGTCTGGAACTGGCGTCGACGCGGCCGCGGACCGCGCGTGACCTCTTCTGCGCCGCCTTCGCGTCGTGCTGGAGCGGGCTGAGCCCGGCCGGACGCGACGCGCTCGTGCGCGCCATCGAGAGCGCGTTCGGCGCGCCCACGATTCCGCCCGAGATCGTCGGCGCGTTGCTGAACCTGGCGGAGTTTTGCGAGCACGACGAGCGGCCGCTGCCCGTGGAGGCGCGCACGCTGGGCGCCATCGCCGAGCGGTGCCGCGCGTACGCCAAGGCGCTGCACTACAAGGAGACGGAGTTCGTCACGAGCCCCGCCGCGTGCGTCGAGGCCATCATCGCCATCAACAACCGCCTGCACATGCCGGAGGCGGCGATGGGCGTCCTGGTGTACGCGCAGGCGCACCTCCGGCTGGAGATCAAGGAGGGCTGGTACGAAAAGCTCGGGCAGTGGGAAAACGCGCTGGACGCGCACAGGCGCAAAGCCGCCAAGGCGGAAGCCGCCGCGCGGGACGCCGACGGCGCGCTATCGGCATCGCTCCAGTCGAACGGATCCGGCGGGTCAGGGTCCGCGGACGCCGGCGGCGGGTCCGCGCGCGGGAGCGTCGGGCGCCGCCGCGGCGCCGTCGAGTCCGACGCGGCGTCGCCGGCGGTTTCCTCGCACGGCTCCGCGGCGCGCGAACGAGCGGCGCTCCGCGCGCGGGAGGCGGCGGCGGAGGCGCGGCGCGAGGCGACGCTCGGGCAGATGCGGTGTCTCGCCGCGCTCGCCGAGTGGGAGGCGCTCGGGCGCCTCTGCGCGCGCGAGTGGGACGCCGGCGACGACGAGAAGGCGACGCGAGGGGGGCCCAGGCGCGAAGCGTCCGAGTCGCCACCCCCCGAGACTGAGACTCGTACGAAAAAAGCGGCGGATGCCGCGCTCCGCGCGCGCGCGGCGCCGCTCGCCACGCAGGCGGCGTGGCACCTCGGCGACTGGCGCCGCATGGAGATGTACTGCGCGGCCATTCCGCGGGATTCCGCGGAGTCCGCCGGAACTGTCGGCGGGCCGCGCGGTTTCGAAACCGAGGAGAGCGCGCGCTTCGCCGACGGCGCGACGATTTTCGGCCAGTCGGAGGACGACTCGCCGGCGAGCCTCGCCGGCGGCGGCGTCGCCGCGGACGTCGAGTTCTTCCGCGCCGTGCTGGCGACGCGGCGGGGCGACGCCGAGGAGGCGTGCGCGCGCATCCGCGCCGCGCGCGAGCACCTCGGGGCGGCGCTCGCCGCGCAGGTCACGGAGAGCTACGAGCGCTCGTACGGGGGGATGGTGCGCGTCCAGCAGCTCGCCGAGCTGGAGGAGGTGCTCGAGTACGCCGAGCTGGGCCGCGTGGCGGCGGCGGCGGAGAAGGAAGAGAAGGACGGCGCGCCGCTCGCCGGTCGGTTCGCCAAGACCGCCAACGTGGGCGACGCGCGCTCCGCGCGCACGCGCCGCGCGCTGATGCGCGAGATGTGGCGCGAGCGCATCTACGGCGTGCAGAGGAAGGTGGAGGTGTGGCAGGCTCTGCTCGCCGTGCGCGCGCTGGCGCTCCCGATGCGCGAGGAGACGGAGACGTGGCTCAAGTTCGCGTCGCTCAACCGCAAAGCCGGAAGGGCGAGGCAGGCGCACAGGACGTTGCTGCGTCTGCTGGACTACGACCCGAGCCGGTGCGCGCCCGGGTCGCCCGGGTACGGCGCGGGGTCGGGCCAGCCCGATGTCATGCTGGCGTACGTCAAGCACCAGTGGGCGCTCGGGAACAGGCGGGACGCATTCGCGCGTCTGCACTCCCTCGTCGGCGAGCTGCGGTGCGTCTCGACGCGAGACGCGCGTCTCGGTTTTCGTTTCGGTTTCGGTTTCGTTCGGTGTTCCGGTTTTCGGTTTTTCGGTGACGCGCGAGAATGACGACACCTCCAAAAGATTGACGGGGCCGCCGAACCGGACACTCGTGTCCCGGCGCGTTCGCTGAGAGCTTTCATGTCATAGTTACACCGACTCGCGCGCACCGGGGTTTTCGAGTTTTTCCGAGTTTGGTTTTGCGCGAAGAGCACGGCGCGACGCGGCGAAAAGGTTTTTTCCCGATTCGGAAGCGCGCGACAAAACGCGAGACGCGAAACGCGCGCCGTCTCGCGCGCGCCGTCTCGTGTCCACGAACCGCACTCAGCTCACCTCCCGTTTCGCTTTCCCCCGTTTCCCGGTCGTTCCGTTCCGTTCCGTTCTCTCTCGCGAAAATCGCGCAGAGCCGTCTCCGCCGCCGCCGCGTCGGGCGCGGCCCCCGCGCCTCCCGCGAAGCTGGTGGCGCGGGCGTTTCTTCGCCTGGGGCAGTGGCGCTGGGCTCTGGCGGAGGGCCAGCTGGACGACGCGACGCTCACGGACGTTCTCACCGCGTTTCGGTTCGCGACGGACGCGTGCGCGCGCTGGGCCAAGGCGTGGCACCACTGGGCGCTCTTCAACGCCGCCGCCATGGAGCAGTACGCGCGCGCCGGCCCGGCGGTGGCGGCGCGGCGGCACGTCGCGCCCGCGATCAGCGGCTTTTTCCGGTCCATCGCGCTCGGCGGCGCGGACCAAGCGAAGAAGGGCAAGTCCGGGTCGTTACAGGACATCCTGCGTTTGCTCACGCTGTGGTTCAACCACGGCGCGGCGCCCGAAGTGGAAGCCGCGCTGGTGGAGGGTTTCGGGCACGTCAGCATCGACACGTGGCTGGCGGTTATTCCCCAGATCGTCGCGCGGATCCACAGCAACTCCGTTCCCGTCCGCAGCTTGATCCACCAGCTGCTGGTGCGCGTCGGCCGCCAGCACCCGCAAGCCCTGCTGTACCCGCTGCTCGTGGCGTGCAAGTCGCAGAGCTCCGCGCGGCGCGGCGCGGCGACGGTTGTCTTGGAGAATCTGCGACGGCACTCCGCGCTCCTCGTGGAGCAGGCGCAGGTGGTGTCGCTGGAGCTGATCCGCGTCGCCATCTTGTGGCACGAGGCGTGGCACGAGGCGCTCGAGGAGGCGAGCCAGCTGTACTTCGGCGAGCAGAACGTGGACGGCATGCTCAGGGTCCTGGCCCCGCTGCACCACATCGTCGAGCGGCTTGGGGCCGAGACGCTGCACGAGATTTCCTTCGCGCAGACGTACGGGCGGGAACTGAGGGAGGCGAACGAGTGGTGCAAAAAGTACCGCGAGACGGGTCGCGAGGAAGAGCTGAACCAAGCGTGGGACCTGTACTACCACGTGTTCAAGCGCATCAACAAGCAGCTCCCGACGCTGACGACCCTCGAGCTGCGACACGTCAGCCCGCGTCTGTTGAGCGCCAAGTCGCTGGAGCTGTGCGTGCCCGGGAACTACGCGCCGGGCGTGCCGGGCGGGTACGGCGGCAGCGCCACCATCGCGGGGTTCGCGCCCGTGATGCACGTCATCACCTCGAAGCAGCGGCCGCGGCGGCTGCACATACACGGCTCCGACGGCAAGGACTACGGGTACCTGCTGAAAGGCCACGAGGACCTGAGGCAAGACGAGCGCGTGATGCAGCTCTTCGGGCTGGTCAACTCTCTGCTCGCCAACGCGCCGAGCACGTCCGCGCGGGACTTATCCATCGCGCGATACGCGGTGGTGCCGCTCTCGCCCAACAGCGGGCTCATCGGGTGGGTGCCCAACTGCGACACCCTGCACGCGCTCATCCGCGAGCACAGGGACGCGCACAAGGTGCCCCTGAACCTGGAACAGAGGCTCATGCTCGCGATGGCGCCCGATTACGACCACCTGCCGCTGGTGAATAAGGTGCGTCGGAAACACGTTTTTTCTCTTCTTTTTCTCCTTCTCGCTTCGCGAGACGTTTCGCGCGGTCGCGGGTTTTCGCGGCGCGGACCTTCGCGGTGATGCGACGACACACATCGACTGAATCGCCGAGGCTTACCGCCGCGGCGTCGGTGAGGGCGGATTGAACATCTAAGGGACTGAGCGAAGACGCGCGTTTTTTCGTCTCGCGAGTTTTTTGTCCGCCGCGGTGACGAAAACGAACGGATTTTGTTTTTCGAGCCCGTCTCTCTTCCTTCGACGTCGACTTTCGCGTCTCCTCGCGACTGACCGTCTGACGGACCGACCTCCCCGTCGAAACGCGCGCGATGCCCCCTTTACACGACAGGTTGAGGTTTTCGAGCACGCTCTGGAGAACACCCCCGGCAACGACCTGGCGCGCGTGCTGTGGCTCAAGTCTCGTTCGTCGGAGGTTTGGCTGGACCGGCGCACGACGTACACGCGTTCGCTGGCGACGATGTCGATGGTGGGGTACCTGCTCGGTTTGGGAGACCGCCACCCCTCCAACCTGATGCTGGACCGGTACTCCGGCAAGCTGCTGCACATCGACTTCGGCGACTGCTTCGAGGCGTCCATGCACCGCGAGAAGTTCCCCGAGCGCGTCCCTTTCCGCCTCACGCGCATGCTGGTGCGCGCGATGGAGGTGAGCGGCATCGAGGGCAACTTCAGGAGCACGTGCGAGGGCGTGATGGCGGTGCTTCGCGGGAATAAAGACTCCGTCATGGCCATGCTCGAGGCGTTCGTGCACGACCCGCTCATCAACTGGCGCTTGCTCAACACCACCGCGCCCGGCGAGAACGCCAACGAGTACACCGGCGCGGGTGTCATGGCGGTGTCCGCGGTGCGCACCTCCTCCAACGCGCCCACGCCGGCGGCGACGCCGGGGCCGGGAGACAAGGGCTCGAGCGCGACGTCGGCGGCGGACTCCGCGGAGCCGTCGCCGCACGTCACGCCGCCGACGTCGCCGTTCGAGGGCGGGGACGAGGACGTCCCCGGGGACGTCCCCGGGGACGCGAAGACGCCGCCGCTGGAGACGGTCCCCGAGACGGCCGTCCCCGGGGACCGGGACGGCGTCCCCGGGGACGGGGCGACGCGCGCCGAGAAGAGCGCGTCATCGCCGGAGAAGACGCCGCCGCCGCGGCTCCCGTCGCCGCGAAGCGAAGCGGCGGAGCTTCCGACCCCGTCGGAAGCGGCGGACGGCGCGACGCGCGAGCCCGAGCCGACGGATCCGGCGGGTCCGTCCGAGGACGCTCCCGAGTCGGCGTCCGCCTCCGTCGCGCCCGAGACGGTGTACGCGGCGGCTTCCGAGCTCCAGCGCGGGCGGATCACGGCGCTGGACGCCGTGGAGGGCCTCAACGTGGACGCGAACGAGGTTCTGAACGACCGCGCGGTGAGCGTGATGCGGCGCATGAGCCACAAGCTCACCGGGCGCGACGGCGCGCCGGGGTCGGCGCTAGCGGGCGCCGCCGGAGGTCGCGGCGGAGTCTCCCCGGGCGCCGGCGGAGTCAACGCGCACGCGCCGGAGGATGTCGAGAACTCCGCCCCGGACGGCGTCGACGCGCAGGTCCAGCGGCTCATCGTCGCCGCGACCAGCCACGAGAACTTGTGCCAGTCGTACATAGGCTGGTGTCCGTTCTGGTAGACGGACGCGCGACATTTCGCGAGCGCGAAGCGCGAAACGCGCGCTTCGGCGGCGGGGAGGACGGACGACGACGGATTTCGCGCGCGAACGGTACCTCCCGTAGTCTGCGGTGCGCGCGCGAGTCTCCCCCGCTTTCTTTGTGTTCGTACGATACGACTCGTATGTAGCGATAGGTACAATCAGCTGAGTTTCCGCGCGACGCCCTCTGCCCACGCGCCCGGCCCGCGCCGGAACCCGACGGTCCCGTCGCCCTCCACGGCGAGGATCTCCACGTCGAACAGCAGGCTCTTGTCGACGTTCGCCGTGTTCCTCAGCACGAACTCCAGCGCGCGGCGCCCGGAAAGACTCGCGGGCACCGGTCCGACGCCCTCGTCGAAGCGGCCGCCGCGCTTGGATAAGATGCCCGGGTACGACGCCGCGCCCGGCCGGACGATGAAACGCCGGATGCCGCCGACGCGCATCCCGGCGACGGCGTCGTCGAACGCGGGAATCACCGTCCCGTCCCCGGGGACGAACCGCAGGAAGCGCTCGTCGTTTTCGCCGTCGAAGTCCCCGCCCTTGGGCAGGTTCCGCGCCTGCACGACGTGCGACAGGTAGAACGTGTACGCGTCCCAGTCCGCGGTCACGCGCACGCCCCGCTCCACGCGCGCGCCCTCGCCGAAGCGCAGATCCTGATACAGCAATCCGTCCGCCGTTCGCGAGTACTGCGGGTACTCGTCGCAGGGCAGCGTCTGCGTGTAGTCGCAGAACGGGCCCTCGCCGGTGTCCCCCGCGGCGCGCTTGGTGCCCTCCACGGCGCGCGAGGGGAGCGCCGGGAAGGCCGAGGCGGCGAGGAGGCTTCCGAACGCGACGGAGACGGCGGAACGACGTCCGAGAGAGACGGCGTCGGCATCCGCGACGTTCGACGAGCGGTCCAGCGACGCGCGCGCGACGCCGACCGCGCGTCGTCGCGGCTCGGCGCGCGCGCGCCTCGATGCGACGACGCGCGATGCGCGCGTCGCGCTCGACGCAGGGGAGAGCACCGCGCGCGACATGCTCGCCGGCGGTGCGCGAAGAAGGTGTGTCGAAGCTGACACCTGGTGTCGGTATCATCTGTAATGAAATAATTGCCACGTTTCTCGAAAAAATTCGGGCGGTTCGAGAGTCTCTGGGAGCTCGTTCGACGTTCGGGGGGCGCTTTCGCGGCTCCCTGGCCACAACGAGGCGCGCGATGGGCGGACTGTTCTCGTGCTGCTGTCCCGAGGACGAGGCGACCCGCCTGCTCCGCGAGGAGGAGGACCGGGAGGCTTCCCAGGCGGCGCGCGAGCAGGCGCGGTACGCCGCGGAACAGAGACACTCGAATTTCGAGCGATCCGCGGGAGGCCGGGCGGCACACAAGGCGCAGGCGAAGATGCGTCAGCAGAACGCCGCGGACGACCGCGCGACGGAGCAGAGGATCGCGGACTGGAACAGCTGAGACGCGCGATGCTCGATGCGTAGTCGAGGAGAAGGTGTACCGAGAGACACGACGGGCGACGTTCGATGAAGAAGCTCGACCGACTCGAAACGGCGAGGTGATAGTCCGTGCCGGTACCAAGCACCGCGCTCGTCGTCGCGCGAATCGCACCGCGCGCGACGAGAATGTAAAAACAACTCGGACGGACACTATAATCGCGTATCATACCAGGGGCGCGACCACGACGGTCACGTCGTCCCTGTACCCCCCGTTCGCGGCACCGCGCCACCCCGCGACCGCGTTCGCCGCGATGGCGTCCGCCGCGGCTCCGGCGCCGCGCACGATGGCGCCCGCGCCGGGCGCAGATCTCAGTGTGAGATTTCCCGCCGCGCCCATCGCCGCCGCCGCCGCCGCCGCCGCCGCCTCGGACGAGACGTGGTCCCAAACGCCGTCGGAGGCTAAGATCACGCAGAGAGGCGTTTCTTTCGTCTTCGGAGTGTCGTCGGTGTCGAGAGTCTCGAGAAAAAGCTCCGGCGTCGGCGTCACACCCGCGCGCGCCAGTCTGTAGTCCCCGAATGCGCGGCTCACGGCAAGTCCGCCTTGTTTCGGCGTCGTGCTCAGCCACACGCGCGGCGGCCCCGCGAACCCGAAGAAGCCGTCGCGCGCGCGCTCGACGCACCCAAGCCGCGTCCGCTCGATCCGCGCGCGCTCGTCCGGGCGATCCGGCTTGTGGTCCGAGGACAAGTCGCGCGCGACGGCTTTGCGAAACGTTTCGTCGCGCGGCGAAACCGAGCAGAGCACGGCGCGGCTATCCCCGACGTTGGCGGTGAGCAGCGCGTCGCCCTGCCTGACGACCACGACGCACGTGCACCCGGACTCCTCGTGATCGAGGCTTCCCCTCGGCGCGGCGCGGAGCGCCGCGTCCGCGTCCGCGAACGCGGCGGACACCGCGTCTTCGAGCGCGTCCGTCGTTTTTCCTCTTTCTTTTTCCGTCCCCGTCGCGCCGCTCGCGCCGCTCGCGGAGCGGAAGTACCGCTCGAGGCTGGCTTTGATTTTCCCAGCCACGAACCGCGACACGCGGCGCCCGTCCGCGCCGTGGCCGTCTAAAACGCCCGCCGCGAAGTCGCCGGGCGAGCCCTCGCCGCCGGGAATGCGGAAAAACGAATCCTGGTTCTCCTTCGCGACGCCGCCGACGGAGCCCGCGACGGTCGCCGCGCCGGCGACGTCTCGCGCGTGGCCGCGCGGCGCGTCGCGCGCTCGCGGCGCGGCGGACGAAACGGCGCCGGCCTTTGGGCTCCGCGCGTTCCGCGCGGCGAGGCTCCGCGGCGCCGGGGACCGAGGCGGAGATCGGGTGCGATCGTTCGCGGCGAGACCGGGACGCGTCGGTATCCGCGACGCGCCCGAGAGCGCGTTTCCTCCCGAAACGCGGAGGTTCTCGAACGACGCCGACGCCGACGCCGACGCCGACGCGTTTCCGATCCTCGGGTCGTCGCGACGAACCGTCTCGCGAGCCTCGAACGCGTCCTCGACGGCGGTCCCTTTTTTTTCCACCGCGCCGCGGAGCGACGCGACGCGTCGCCCGACGCGGTCCACTCGGGAGTCCTCGAACCGCCCGCGCTCCTCCGCGGCGCGCGCCGAGAGGAGCGCATCGGCGCCGACGCGCGAGCGGCGCGTCTCGTCCGCAAACGCGCCCGCCGCGAAGGAGGCGTTCCACTCCGGCTTCCGCGACGCGGGGGAGGCGGCGTCGCCGCGAAGCGCGCGAAGCGCGCGAAGCGGCGTTTCCGAGGGGACCGCGCCCGACGCGCTCGCGGGCCCGACGCGCGCGACGCCCGCGCGCGCGAACGGACGGCCGAGGGCGGCGGAGACGGGGCTCGAAAGAGCGTCATCGAAGCTTCCCGAACGCGCGCGTCGCCCGTCCGTCCTGCCCACCGCGCCGGTGAAAGCGCCCACCGGACGCCCCGCGTCCGTCGCCTTGACCACCGCCGCGGGAATGCGGTCCAGCGAAGCCGGCCGCGCGGGCGCTTCGCGCTCGGCCGCATGGGCGTGCGCCAGGCGTCGTCCCGCGGAGGTTTGCCGGTCGGGGTCGAACGCATCGACGCCCGAACGCGCCGAGTCGCGCGCGCCCGCCGCCGCGACCGACGGCCGGTCGTAGAACTGGCCGTACGCCGAGTTCGTGGACGGCGGCCCTCGCGTGTCGTGGCGCATCGCGCGCGACGACGCCGCGGGACAAAGGCGGCGCCGCGCGGGCGAGCAGTGGTAGCGCGACGTGGAACCGAGCGCCTTCGGTTGGCACACCCCCGCCGAACTGCTCTCACAATGAGCAAGCCAACAACGACGATCTCGTTGAAAATGTTTCACCGCTTGGTTCGGCATCCATTCGTCGTATGAGCAAACAGTCTGAACGTAGCTACGTACTGGTACCGTATTAGTCTGGCAAAAAGTCACGCCGGTCGCCGCCGCCGACGTTTTTTTTGCCGCCGCCTAAATCTGCCGGTCGTCTTCGCACTACCGTCACTCGCACTCGCGCGGGCGCCCCGAGAGCGCACCCGTGACTCTCCCCGCGCGTCGATCCGCTCGATCGCGGCCGCGATGGCGTCCTCCGGCGAGGATGTCCAGATCACCTGCCGGTTCGTGACGCGCCTCCCCGAGAAGTTCCGCATCGCGCCCACCCCCCTGGCGGTGCCGGGCGCGCTCACGCGCTACGGCCTGTCCGAGGTGGTGAACCACCTGCTCGCGCTGGACCCCCCGAAGCCGTTCGACTTCCTGGTCGACGGCGAGCTCGTGCGCACGAGCTTACAGAAGCTGCTGCTTCGCAAGAAAATCAGCGCGGAGAAGACGCTGGACGTGGAGTACATCCCCGCGGTCGGCCCCCCGTCTCACAAATCAACGGGGCAGCACGAGGACTGGGTCAGCGCGGTGGACGGCGGATTCGCCGGCGCTCTCGCCACTGGGTGCTACGATGGCACGGCGAAGCTCTGGTCCGCGAACGGCGTCGCTTTGCTCTCCGTCGCCGTGCCGAACGCGCGTTCCAACGCGGTCACCTCGGTGGCGCTGTTGCCCGCGGGCGGCGGAGAAAAAGACGCGACGACGCACGAGCTCGCGCTCGTCGCCGGCGCGCACGACGGCGTCGCCCGCGCGTGGGACGCCTCCGTCTCGCGAGACGGAAAAGCCTCCGCGCGACCGTCCCGGGTGTTCGTGGGCCACACCGGCTCGATCGCCGAGATCGCCGCCGCGCCCGGAGGCGACAGCTTCGCCACCGCGTCCAGCGACGGGACCGCGCGCGTTTGGCGCCGCGACGGCGGCGCCCCGTTCGATTTCGGCGACGCCGAACCCGAGTCGCGCCCGAGCTCCGGCGAGCCTCAGCCTCGCGCGAGCCTTAAGCGGCGGAAGGCGCGGAAGGGCCTCGTCGCGTCGCACGTGCCGG
>MDSV01071649.1_pt1 | contig 21130 bp, 20 predicted proteins | sample 810851 | NCBI WGS metagenome assembly MDSV01 (sample SAMN05326640, study PRJNA326480) | marine metagenome | isolation source: seawater | place: Atlantic Ocean: North East | collected 2012 | reverse complement strand
GTTTTGGTGAATAAAGGAAACCAAGTCAAGGTACGGGATTTGAACAGCGGTATCCACGTCATTAAAGTCTCATCCGATCAGTTGCTAAGCGGAGCTGATCCTCGACGAGAGGGCATGGCCGCAGGCCGTTAGGAAACAATATCTACAGGGTTCATCACAGTTATATGGGAACAATAAGGTATCCTTGTGTGGATCGTCGAATCGATTTGTTTCAGGTTTAAGCCATACCAAAGCCCAACTTCCTATGAACCTCTGACATCTATGAACCTCTGACATGGCTGGGCACTCTGAAACGTGTCTACGATTCATACAGAGTACCGAGAACCCTCGCGAAAATTTTTTCTTTTTATGTGGGGGTCGGCAAGTAAGCTTAATCGGAAGTGAAAACAAGTAATGTTTTCTTGGGGCTTCGTGCTTTGCGTTTTTTCATATTGAAATTTGGTTAGATGACTTGATTTACACCTTTGGTGACCCTAAGTCTCGCAGTGCACAACGTGGAAAAATGATATGCAACATCGAAAGCCAAAAGATTTTTCAGACCGCATAGCTTTGGGGATTACTCTAGCTCTCAGATTCATAGCAGATACTTTTTTTGCGAAGAGATATGGCCACCGCGCAGTAGTCCTCGAGACGGTTGCGGGCGTCCCGGGAATGGTTGCCGGCATGTGGCAGCATCTTAGAAGTCTGAGAGGAATGAAGCATGACTCACGTGGTTGGATCAAGACGCTCCTTGACGAAGCCGAAAACGAACGCATGCACCTCATGATCTTTATCGAGATCGCTAAGCCGAGTGCATTTGAGCGGTATGTCATACTGTTCACGCAGGCAGTTTTTTGGAACTTTTATTTTTTGTTGTATGTGTTTTTCCCAAAAATCGCGCATAGGATGGTCGGTTACTTTGAAGAGCAAGCCGTCATAAGCTACACCCAATATCTCGAAGAGATAGAGGCGGGGAAGATTAAAAATATTCAGGCCCCACCGTTGGCTATCGATTATTACGGGCTTGGGTCTGGTGCAACGTTGAAGGATGTTGTTCTGAAGGTACGTGCCGACGAAGAAGGACACAGAGACGAAAATCATGGGATGGCGGATTTACTAGCTAGAACGTCAGGGGAGCCTCTTGAAAATCGGTTTGAGAATATCGAAGCGAAAGGTGCCGGCGACGCGGGTTAAACCAAGTCCCCAGTGCACATTGTGATGTTTTTTGTTTACTATCCGAAGCATAGGCTTGCGTGCGGGAATAGCTCAGTTGGTAGAGCACAAGCTTCCCAAGCTTGGGGTCGCGAGTTCGATTCTCGTTTCCCGCTCCAGTCCGCTCTTATTGTGTACGACTTTTCCTAGCTGAACTATTCGTCCGTGCCGCTGCTAAGTGCCTTATTTAATTCAAGATGCGCGGTTTGGGGGAAGGTGTCTTGCATGATAAAAAGCCTCAGCTTCTCTTCACCTTGACTCTGTTTGGGTTGTAATGTGTAGCAATCTGCTTGGACCGGTGGATCGATGGTCCTCGGCACCTGCGGTAATCGCGAGTTCCCGAAATGGGGGGCGATCCATTGGCCTCTTTCGATAAGAGTCCAGCCGTATTCAGTGGAATAAGGCCGACTTAAATGTCTCATGGCGGCCAAAGCTTCAGAGTAGGTTGTCCAAAATGCTCGACGAACCTGCTTTGTCTCTTGTGGAACCTCGTTTAATTGTTGCCAAGGTTGGATCAGGTAGCCGTAAATCAATCCGATAGAGGACTGGGGAAGAGGTAGACCGGACAGGCCGAGAGCTCGCTTTCCTGATTCGGTAGAGCAGAGTTTGAGTTGGTGATTCAGTAGATGATTGATCTTTAGATCGAGGCGATCTCTACAGCTTGGGCCAATCCAAGATATGGTACTAGCTGGATCGTCCGGCTGACCGACCCCAGCGTAAAATTTAATCGCGACCTCGAGATGTAAGACTAATCTAGGAAGTTCTATAAGGTAATCGATTTCACCGATGGTTTGCTTATTGTCCCGGACGACGAGTCCGTGCTTTAGGAGTTTACAAGCGTCACTCTGCTCTAACATTGCCGTCAAGAGACTCTCGAATCGTCGACCTAACCGTCTTGGCGCCCCGTACCAGGCCCATTCATTGGAAAGATTCTTAGCGATTTCCTCCACTGAACCTTTGCAAATTTTCTTCAGTGGCACACAATCGTGGTCTGTAGTAGACGACCACAAAGGATCAGCGGCCAATAGCCAGCTCAATTCCCTAGCTATTGCATCCTCATGGTTCGTCTTTGAGAATATTGTGTGAGAAATCGCCATTAAGCTTCCAAGGAAAATCGGTGAGTAAATTTAACCGCGTTGCATTGATCGGTAGGCCAGGCCATCAGCAAGTATCAGAAACAATAGCACGATTGACCGAGTATCTGAGAGACGCTGGTCTTGAGGTGTGGATTGAGGACCAATTAGCTGAGCTAGGAGGGTTCTCGGAGTTTCGACACTGTGCGTTGGAGCACATCGGTCAAAAGGTAGATCTTGCCGTTGTCGTTGGTGGCGACGGAAGTCTACTCGGAGCAAGTCGCGCGTTGGCCCGATTCGATACACCGGTGTTGGGTATTAATCGCGGATCATTGGGGTTCCTAACAGATATCCGTCCATCAGAGGCACTGGAAAAGGTTGGACAAGCGCTTCTCGGAGAATTCACAGAAGAAATGCGGAGTTTAAACTCTGTTGAAGTTATTCGGGCGGATCAAGTCATCGCCTCCGCAACAGCGCTAAATGATGTGGTTTTACACAAGGGGCAAAGCGCTCGCATGCTAGGGTTTGACCTGTGTATCGATGACCAATTTGTCTACTCAAGCCGATCGGATGGTCTTATCGTATCAACACCAACGGGATCGACCGCCTACTCACTATCCGCTGGAGGCCCAATCATGCATCCAAGGCTTGAGGCTTTGGTAGTGGTCCCCATGTTCCCCCATACGCTCAACGCAAGACCGATTGTTGTGCCGGCAAACTGCGTCATATCTGTTACGGTGACTGAAAAGCATCAGGCACTACCGCAGGTGAGTTGCGATGGTCAGACACACATCTCTTTGCTGTTGGGGGACCAGATCATTATTCGGCAGTCGGATGAAAGGCTAACGTTATTGCACCCGCCGGGATATTCCTATTACGAGGTTTGTCGATCAAAATTGCAGTGGGGTGGACGTATCGAGCCTCAACAGGACAATGAATGAACTCAATCGACGATCTGGTTTTCTCGCTAACGCCCGAGATGGCAGACGATTTGAAGCGAGCGATCGAGCTCGGTAAGTTTCCTGATGGTCGTATTGTATCTGATCAGCAGAGGGAGCTAATGCTTGAGGCCACGATTATCTACGATTCATTGAAGTTGCCTGAACAGGAGCGGACTGGATTCATTAATCGAAAAAAAACAGCGTCAGGCATACCTGATTCTGTCCCTGAAATTATTCCATTTAAGGATATCGATCATGATTGATTCGCGTGCGATGAATGCCGCACCAAACACTACTCGACTCGCGGAATACGAAAGGTTTCCTTATACGGTTGAGTCGGTTGACCTCGCCTTTGATTTACATCCGTCAGAGACCCACGTTAGGCAGATCTCGACATGGAGAAAGATAATTCCGGGCGTCACATCACTGGAATTGAATGGAAAGGATTTGAAGCGGATATCCATCAAGATTGATGGTGAGTTGGTGGACGAGAGTCGTCTGGTTGAGATCGACGAGAGCTTGCTGATCCGGCAAGTACCCGATGCGTTTACGCTGGAAGTCGTTACACAGATCAGTCCTGAGGCGAATACAGCGCTCGAGGGTCTGTATCTTTCTAATGGGATGTTTTGTACGCAATGCGAGGCTGAGGGTTTCCGAAGGATCACCTACTACCCAGATCGTCCTGACGTGATGAGTATTTTTACAACACGGATTATTGCCGATCCTAGCTATCCGGTGCTGCTCTCCAATGGAAACTTAATCTCAGATAATCAAATGGAAGATGGACGGCGTGAGGCGGTTTGGCAGGATCCTTTTCCGAAACCGTGCTACCTATTTGCGCTAGTCGGTGGAGATTTAGCAGTCGAGCGCGACAACTTTGTCACGATCTCTGGAAGAGAAATCGATCTGAGGATTTATGTTGAAAAGAAAGACCTGAACCGTGTTCGTTACGCACTCGAGAGTCTGAAGCGAGCGATGAAGTGGGATGAGAACGTCTACGGCCGTGAGTACGATCTCGATATCTTTATGATCGTTGCGGTAAGCCACTTCAATATGGGTGCAATGGAAAACAAAGGGCTCAATATTTTCAATTCGAGCTGTGTTTTGGCGAGCCCTGAAGCCGCCACCGATCAAGCCTTTCAAAGGATTGAGGCAATCGTTGCTCATGAATACTTCCATAACTGGTCAGGGAACCGTGTGACTTGCCGGGATTGGTTTCAGTTGAGTTTGAAAGAGGGTTTTACTGTCTTTCGGGACAGTGAGTTCAGTGCTGACATTAATTCACGAGCAGTCAAGCGTATCCAAGATGTGAACTTCCTCAGAAGTGCACAATTTACAGAAGACGCCGGGCCAACAGCGCATCCGGTACAGCCTCCTGAATATCAAGAGATCTCAAACTTCTATACCTTGACCATCTACGAAAAGGGTGCAGAAGTCGTGAGGATGATACGCACACTCCTCGGGCCCGAATTATTCAGACAAGGAAGTGACCTGTATTTTGATCGTTACGACGGTCAGGCCGTCACTATTCAGGAATTTGTGGGTGCAATGGCCGACGTATCAGATCGGAATTTCAGTCAATTCATGCGTTGGTACGAACAACCCGGGACACCAAGGCTTCGGGTTTATATGTCTCACGACTCTGGAACGGGGAAGTTAACAATCCAATTCGATCAACAGGCGCCTGTCATTGCGGAAGCCGATTCTCATAAACCATACCTGATCCCTATTTCGTATCAGCTAATCGATCGTGAATCCGGCCAGATATTGATTCCCGAAACATTATTCGAGCTATCAGAGATGAGCACCACTGTGACGCATGAGAACGTAACGGGCGTTCCAGTCATATCTGTACTCCGGGGGCTATCAGCGCCCGTTAAGTTGGAGATGGTCCGGCCGGTCGCCGATTTGATTGCCTTGGCTAAGTTTGATGATGATGGGGTTTCTCGTTGGGACGCGATTCAGGATCTTTACATTCAGTCCATCGGGCAATTACTCAAAGATCCAACCTCACCTGTTGATCAGGCTCTGATCGATCTTGTTTGTGAACTCATTCGCGATCCTCAGCTGGTGCAAGATCCCGCATGTCTTGCTGAAATGCTCGCACTGCCTCAGGACAACATACTCTGGGATGTGTTTCAACCAGCGGACCCTCAAGCGATCCTCAGCGCAAGAAAGCATCTTCGGCAGGCCCTAGCTGACGGTGCGTCGAAGTATTGGAAAACTTTGTTTGAAACGATGATTCCCGAGGGACCATATCAGCCGGAAGCGTCGGCTATTGGTCGTCGGTCACTTGCGATTACGGCTCTGGCATATCTGGCGAAAATAGAACAGGTAGACACGATCCTCGAAGATCTCTTTAACAATGCGTTGAACCTGACAGAGCGTTTTGCTGCGTACCGATTAGCGCGTAGCGACGCCGCGCCCGAACTATCTGACGCACTCAGCCAAAAATTCTTGGAAGAGGCCGATACCGACGAAGTGCTTGATCTGTGGTTATCGACAGAGGCCACAAATGAACGCACGGCGACCGTTGAGAGGGTAAGAGAATTAACAGAACACGACAGGTTCGCGTGGACTAATCCAAACCGCGTGCGTGCGGTACTTGGTGCGTTTGCAAACAGGAATGTAAAAGCTTTTTATTCCGCAGAGGGATATCGGATGCTTTCTGATTCGGTTTTAAAGCTTGATGCAATGAATCCCCAAATCGCAGCTCGTTTGGTTATGCCGTTGTGTCAATGGGCCAGGTTTGAGCCGAGTTACCAGGATAAGATGAAGTTAGAGCTTCGCCGGATAATTAGTAAAGATCTCTCAAAAGATCTTTTCGAAATAGTCGGTAAATCAATTGATTAATCACTTAATTTGATTTTATTTGTTAAAGAAGCGCTGCATAAATTGGATTATTTTCGTGCCGGTAGAAACTCGTGTTAAACGTCGAGTTTTGAGTCGTGGCGTATTGGTGGGTATGCATAGCCGCCAGTTCAGAGGTTCGATACACTTCGCCTCTGTCCGACAAGGGAGGCGTCGTGTACTCGTTAGTTAAGTCAGCACTTTTTCGAATTAATCCAGAAGCCGCGCATGATCTCACTATAAATTCGCTTCAAATCTTGGGTCATTGCCTAGGCGCTCTTGGGCCGACTCCGGGCCGTGCTTGCGAGATCGCGGGATTGCATTTTGAGAACCCAATCGGACTCGCAGCAGGTCTTGATAAAGATGCGCAGGCTGTCTCAGGATTGTCACGTCTCGGATTTGGCCATCTGGAAGTCGGAACAGTTACGCCGAGAGCACAATCCGGGAACCCTAAACCACGCATGTTTCGTCTCGAGAAAGATAACGCGCTAATTAATCGCTTGGGATTCAATAATGCAGGTATTGATGCACTGGTGGCTCGACTGACAAACCAAAACTATCAAGGCGTAATCGGTGTCAACATTGGAAAGAATAAAGATACACCGAACGACGCAGCGTATCGGGACTATGTCACCTGCATTAAAAAGGCAGCACCTGTGGCTGATTACATCTCCGTGAATATTTCAAGCCCGAATACTCCAGGCTTACGTGACTTGGCTGGGGCCAATACGATTCTGGATGTTATTAAGCCTGTACTTGCAGCGAGGTCTGATTTAAAAAATCGAAAGGGTTCATTTTTGCCAGTATTTGTGAAATTAGCCCCTGATTTTGGAGACGCTGATTTGAAGCAAGTTCTTGAGATCCTAAAGGAAGCGAGCATCGACGCTGTAATTCTTACGAACACTACCGTATCTCGTGACGGGCTTCTCAGTCCTCATTGCGAAGAGGCGGGTGGTTTATCCGGTGCGCCATTAGCTGTGCGGGCAGAGCATTGCTTAAAACTCGCTACAGAAACGCTCGAGGAAACATTGCCAATCATTTCAGTGGGAGGAGTAATGTCCGGTGAGGACGCCTGTCGACGGCTCGAGCTCGGAGCGTCTCTGGTACAACTCTATACGGGACTTATCTACCGGGGCCCGGGTCTCGTTAAAGATGCAATTCGACAAACGCGATGTTAATTATGGACCTCAACCGCACCCCTTGTGAGGGTGCGTCGCATTGGATCTCTATGAAGCGATTTGAGGGTCACAATGAATGCCTGATACGCCGGTTAGGCCATCCCAGGATGCGGCTCGACCGTCACGCCAACCCGAGAGCCAGGCGTCGCGGCCAATACCTGAAACAGCGGGGCACATTTCCTTTGACTTCCCCCCTATCCCAGCACGGTAGCCGCGATTGTAGAAACGATCATTCAAGCTGCGTTTTATCGATTTCATCGTATGAGATCTCCTTGGAGCCGGCGTCTCCGACCGACCCCTTATCCGTGATTTCCCTGTGATTGCAAATGAACCACAAGACAGAACATAGCACAGGTATTTTCGCCATAGGAACACTTCTCGCAACGGATGATCTAGTTGCTGATGAAATTACGTCTCAAGGTCTCGAGGTAAAGGGTCGTCAGTTGGGTTGGGTTACCGCTGAGGGCACGTTAATTGACGCTTATCGGATGCTATTAACTACTCGCGTTGGTGATCGAGTGGTGTGGTTATTGGCCAGGGGAGAAGCACTTTCTGTCGATAATTTTCGTGACTTATTGCGGACAGTGGACTGGAACAACGAGCTCTTTGCAGGTGGCGATGTTCGGGTGGACGTGACCGGAAAAATTGGTTGGATGAAAAACACTCGCTTCGCGGGCCAGTTGGTTATGGACGCCATTCGTGATCAAGCCTCGCTGGCAAAACGCCCGCGGCCGGAGTATGAGACCGACCAACCCACAGTTCGTATCGTGGTCCGATTTGGCCGGGGTCAAGTCGATATCGGAGTCAATTTGAACCGTACGCCTCTGAATCGGCGTGGCTACCGTACCGAGGGTGGCGAGGCACCACTCCGTGAGACGCTGGCTCAGGTGATGCTGGCCCGTTTGAGGGTCGACAAGAAGGTGCCGGCAATAATAACTGACCCATGTTGTGGTTCTGGCACAATCCTTATAGAGGCCTGTATGAGGCTCCACAAAATCGCACCGCAGCGTTACCGGTCATCTGATCAGCTGTCCAAGTGGGCTGGACTCGAGCGGGTTTCATGGACGGCCATTGTTGCGGAGGAGCGCACCAAGGAGAGACAGAATAAAACTCGTTTCGTGGGTTTTGATATTGATCCTGATGCAGTGACCAGAGCTCGTGCGAATATCGAGCGCGCCGGTCTTTCTGATCATATTTCGGTCGAGGTTGGTGAGATTAAACATTTCTCCCCGGAGCAGATGAATATCTCCGAAACTGACCAGACTTGGATTCTGGCAAATCCTCCCTACGGAAACCGATTAGGGCGTGGTGATGATTTAGTCAGTCTATATCGATTATTAGGCGACCGCTGTAGGGCATTCGCCAACGCTAGTCTTGGAATTATTACATCGGAGCGAGAGCTGGTTCAGGCCCTTGGTTTGCGTTCCAATAAAAAATGGGAAATGCAGGCAGGAGGGCTAAAGGTAAATATCGCTCGTTTTGAGCTAGGATTAAAGTCTGAGCAGATTAAAAATCAAGATAACACGATCCCCCCTGAAGAGGTGTTGCCATTATTAAATAGGCTGTCAAAAAATTTAAAAAATAGATCAAAACTATTGAAATATAACAATATTGATTGCTACAGAATTTACGATTCCGAGCTCCCCGAATATAACGTTGTCATTGATCGGTTTGCAGACTACTTACATATTCAGGAATACCGACCGCCCAAAACGGTGGACCCAAAGAGTGCCAATCATCGCCGTCAATTAATCCGTCAGTGGGTACCGAAGCATCTAGGTATACCTGTGAAACAGGCTATTTATAAAGAACGATTCCGGCAATCAGGAAAGTCTCAATATGAAAAACGCGCAGAGCCCTTGTGTATACATGTCCATGAGAATGGAATGGGTTTTGAGGTTAACTTAACAACCTACACCGATGTGGGATTATTCCTTGATCATCGACCGTTACGCCGTCTACTGCTCGAGTCCTGTCGTGGAAAGCGTGTTCTGAATTTATTCTGTTACACCGGTGCGCTGAGTGTCGCCGCCGCCAAGGGTTTGGCTCGCTCGGTAACAAGTGTCGACATGTCAAAAACATACCTTACATGGGCGCACCGAAATTTTGAGAACAATGACCTAAATCCGAAGCATTATCAGTTCATCCGGGCAAATATTCTGGAATGGCTGGAATCGGATCCCAGTGCCGAGTTCGATATAATATTGCTCGATCCGCCGACCTTTTCGAACACTAAAAGTACGGAGCAAACACTCGATATCCAGAGGGATCATTGTGCCTTAATAGACGCATGCGCTCGGTGGTTGATACCCCAAGGATTCATTTACTTCTCGAATAATCTTCGGGGATTCTCGCTGAGTGATTCGGTTAATGAGCGTTACTTGGTGGAGGATCTAACCCGCACCAGTATCGATGCAGATTTTGATCGTAAGCCCCCTCACGTGCTATTCAAGCTTTCGCGGAAGTGATAAGGCGCACCAATGCGAAGTAACCAATCCAACACAGGGTAAGGATCAAAATCGTGGGCAGAATGCCTAGTGGAAGGGTTAGGTCAGCCAGCCGCGCGCCACCAACATAGGTCGCAGCAGCCCCGGCGCCGCTCAGCGGGATTAGCCACAGATGAGACCCCCAACACCAGCGAAGTCCATGATGTAACGTGGTGGGAAAAATCCCCCACAATGCGACAAGCCAAAGCGGCATAAAGGTTGTTGAAAAATGGAGGACCCCCGAAGCGGTCAGCAAACCGTCCATTATGAGACCTAATGCGGCATAGATTGGTAAGTAGAACCGCTCATGACTCGAGGCAAACCTCATCAAATGAAGCAAAGCCCACGCTATTGCGATAACAACATAGGTGTCACCACCGAGCACCAATAGGAACCAGAGCGCCTGAAATACGCCCAGGTTTCGAATCGTGGGCCACATCAGGAAAGACGTAATTCTAGGACAGGCGGCTCTTGCCGCGCTTTTGGTTTCGCCAGAATTAATTGAGCGAGGCCCAGTTGTCGTTCATGGAATCCGCCCTCGCAGTAAGCTAAGTAAAACTCCCACATCCGACAAAAACGCTCGTCATAGCCTAAACTTAGAATCCGTTCTTTCTCGTCATTGAACCGCTTCCTCCACTCTGCGAGTGTTCTCGCGTAGTGGCTTGCGAAATCCTCGAAATGAAGCAGTCGGAGGTCAGACGCGCGACCTATCGAGCGCATAATGCTCCCAACGGAGGGAATAAACCCGCCAGGGAAAATATAACGCTTAATAAAGTCGACGCTCTTGACAGCTAAAAGATACCGCTGCTCGACAATCGTGATCGCTTGAATCAGAGCCAGCCCTTCGGGCTTAAGCCGGTCAGATAACGTGTTGATATAGGTATCGAGGTAATGATGACCAACGGCCTCGATCATTTCGATCGATACAAGTTTGTCATACTGCCCAGTCAGATCGCGGTAATCCTTTTTCAATACAGTCACACGATCGCTAAGGTTGTGCCTCTGGACCAATTCGATCGCATGATCATACTGTTCTTCAGATATCGTTGTTGTCGTCACTTGGCATCCATAATTCTTTGCAGCGTGAACTGCGAATCCCCCCCAACCAGTGCCAATCTCAAGCACATGGTCGGTTGGCTTGAGGTGTAGTTTTCGACAGATGTGGTCGAGCTTCTCAAGGGAAGCCTCATAGAGGTCTTTATCATCATCAGAGAACAACGCAGAGGAATACATTAATGTTGGATCGAGGAAGGTCTCGAAGAGCTGATTTCCGAGATCGTAATGCGCTTCGATATTGCGCTTAGAGCCTCGCACGGTATTTTTATTGAGCCAATGCACGGCCTGTAAAACGATATAGAAAAACCGTGTGAGACCACTTTCCAACTGGTCGGTCAGGTGGCTGTTAGCGACAAAGAACCGGGTTACTTGATCCAGTGAGCTTGTTGTCCAATATCCAGCCATATAGGCCTCTCCAGACCCTACCGATCCACGAAATGCAACATCAGACCAGGCCTGTGGATCAAGTATACTAACGTGCGCATCGGGCCCCGCTTCTGTCCCTTCAAATGAGAAGGTGTCTTCACCATCAGCAATCGTAAGGCGGCCGTAACGAACACATGCAAATGCTCGTAGAAGACCACGTCGGGCAAGTTTTTGAACGATCGTCAGATCCTTTGATTCTCGGATCGGTAAAGACTTCATTCCTGTTGTTGTTTGGGTCATGTCCATCCTTAAGGGTGGGGGTGATAACGAAGCCCCTTACGCCACAACGCGAAGGCCTCACGGTAAATGCCACCAATCACGAGTAATGACTGTGGCCAAATTCCAGTAAATAAAGGTTTAATTGAGTGACCATTAAATGGAGTTAATCTCAATGAGAGACCAGCTTCAAACATTAGTTGATCTGCCCCGTCATTCTGTAATCCAAGATAAATCGAGACATCAAATTCCCTGGGCCACCGAGCTTTCGTTACATAGCGCTGGCCCATCGGATTGAAGGGAGACACGTGAAACTCTTTATCAAACCAATAGGTATTGTTTTGGGCGATCTTTCCATATGGAATCACGTAACGGTGGATCTCATTCCACGGCGTATTCGACACCTCATAAATAGCCGCGGCTGGTTCGCCCGCCCTAGAATGCAGAAAATATACCGACAATGGATTAAATCCGATTCCCAAAAAATGCGGATTCGTAAGCAATTTGACGGGACCTGATACGTCGGTATCGATTACGCCCGCCACAAACTCCCTCGCTTGATTACCGCTCGGCGTGACGTTATCGCAGAGATGACGGTGGGTTTTGAAGCTAAGAATGCTGAGTCGATTGATAGCAAGCATGCTGTCTTGAAAATCAGACAACCTGTCAAGGTCAAGTAAGACCATTGCGGTGCGATACTGAAACCGATGCTCTTTTGGCGAGAGCCTGGCGTGCCATGTCGATCCGTGACCGACAGCGTGAACAAACCCTGGAACCTCAGACATAGATACCCAGCGTTTTTTGTACAGCCGCAGCAGCTCGTTCACCCGAGACCACGCCGTCTTCGTGGAATCCGTTGCAGCACCAGGCACCTGCAACAACAATCTTTGATCCTGAATTGATTCCCTCGATCCGAGATTGAACCTGCAGTGAATCCGGACCAAACTGTGGATGTGCGTAGGTCCAGTGGCCTAGGATCCTGTCAGGATCAATTTGACTGGTATTGTTGAGGGTCACGAAAAACTGATGTGGTCCGGCGAGATTTTGAAGTCGATTCATGTCGTAGGTGACGACCGCGCCGATTCCCTTGGGCTGTCTTTGGATTTGATAGTTCCAACTCGCCCATGCTCGTCTATTTTTGGGCATTTGCGTTTGGTCAGTGTGTAACGCAACGTCGTTATTGGCGTATGGAATCCCTGCTAGAAGCCGCCTCAGTTCTGGTTCCCGATCATCGAGCATTGCCAGTGACTGATCGGTGTGTGAAGCGAGGACTACCGCATCGTAGAATTCGGTCCCGAGCTCAGAGGTGACAGCAATTCCTCGGTCAGTCGGTTTGACAGACCGGACCCGAGTTTTAAGACGGATACGGTCTCGAAACTCGTGCGTGAGTGGCTCGATGTAGGTACTCGACCCGCCCGGAAGCGTATACCACTGTGGGCGGTCAGTTACCGAGAGGAGTCCGTGGTTCTTAAAGAAGCGAGCGAAAAACAGCGCCGGCATCTCATTCACATCGGTCAGATCGGTAGACCAGATAGCGGCCGCCATTGGAAACAGGTAATGTGAGTAAAATAAATTAGTAAGGTTAAGTTTTGAAAGATATTGTCCGAGCGTTTGGTGGGGCTCAATCTGGCCTGCCTCAAGGTCCAGAATGGCAGTTCTATTAAAACGCATAATGTCTAGCAGAAAACGGTAATACCTGACCGAGAATAGTCTGTGCCGCTGCGCGAAGAGGGTCGAGAGATTTGTCCCAGCGTACTCAATACCTGTCGTTTCAGACATGACACTGAAACTCATATCTGTGTCCTGATGTGACACCCCAATTTCAGATAACAGGTTTAAAAACCTTGGATAGGTCCACTCATTAAAGACGATAAATCCGGTGTCTACCGCGTAAGAGCTTCCATTGAGCGAGATGTCTACCGTGTGGGTGTGCCCACCGATCCAATCATTTTGTTCAAAAACGTCAATCTCAACCTGTGGGTGTAACCGATAGGCCGCCGTCAGGCCAGAGATTCCAGAACCGACGATCGCCACTCTGGGCCGAGTTTGGCTATTCATGACTTGAGTTCCTTGAACGCGTCGATGGCCCGCTGTCTCGATGACTTGAGATCAACAATAGGTGCCGGATATTGATCTGGAAGCGTAGCCGTCCAGGGCGCATGGCGCCGTTTGACTGGGACCGAGGCGAGTTCGGGTATAAATTGGGTCACGTAATCCGCGTTTGGATCGTGTGTTTCTCCCTGACTGACAGGATTAAACACCCGGAAGTAGGGGGCCGCATCTGTCCCTGTTGAGGCACTCCATTGCCAGCCGCCATTGTTCGATCCTAAGTCTGAATCCACAAGATATTCCATGAAATGAGCTTCACCGATCCGCCAGTCGCAAAGTAAGTTCTTGGTCAGGAATTGCGCCACGATCATGCGGACACGATTATGCATCCAGCCCGTTGCCACAAGTTCTCGCATACCTGCGTCAACGATCGGTATACCAGTTCTCCCGTTCTTCCAGGCATCAATATCCGAAGGATCATTGCGCCACCGTAAACTTTCAGTCTCTGGTCGAAATGCCTTATTTTTTGAAAGCTTGGGAAATCCAACTAATAAGTGCTGATAGAAGTCACGCCATATTAATTCGTTAATCCAAGAAAACGCGTGATTTGGGAATTCCCATATGGGCCGGTTAAGTTTAATTTCCGCAGCCCGTGCGCATTGCCGAGGTGACAATAATCCACGGGCGAGCGCACCAGATAAACGACTGGTTCCTAGTACCGAGGGGTTGTTTCGATTCGCTTCGTAGTCTGTAAGTCGTTGTGCGATGAATTCGTCAAGTGACTCATGAGCACTAGCCTCGGTTGTGGAAAAAAGAGACAGGTCCGAGTCTGGGCAGTTACAGATTGGATCCCAGGTACTTGGCTTTACTGATTCTCGACCATGGCCGTTGACGTCGAATGGTCCTGTAGCGTGCTCCTCGTAGATCGACAGCCACCGTCTCTTGAACGGACTGAAAACTGAGTAGAATCGATTGTCTCCGGTCAGGACCGTTCCCGGTTGCAGTAGGACGCGGTCAATATAGGTATGCACAGCGACGTCAGGGAGACGCTCAAGGATCTGATGATCCCTGATACGCTCATTCCACTGATATTCTTGGTTTAGGAAAAGATCTGTGACAGATCGAGACTCACAATAGTCTGCGACCCAGGCAACTTGTGCTTGGTAGCTATCAAGTCGAATCACCTCGAGGTTGATTCCAAGGACCGCAAGCTGAGCGGACAGGCTCCGCAATAGCTGTTCTGTGTAATAGAGACGGTTTCGCCCGTAGTGAAAGTCTTCCCAATCCGAGTCAGCGGTGAGAAATACCGCAGAGATGACTACGTCTGATTGGCAATCCAGGGCTGCCGATAATGCGGCGTTATCGTTTACGCGGAGGTCATCCCGAAACCAAACCAGACGATGTTGCATGTTTCTCCTCACTTGCTTCTTGCAAAAAACAGTTGTGCCATCGTCCGAGCAGGCCGTATCCCCCAAGTTTCTCCTAGCCTGTTGGCAAACGCAACGGACTCTGACACCCTGTCGATCTGGTAGAGGGTAAGCGTATGTTCTTCGGGCGTTTTTTAATCATGCTGAATTGCGGTTTATATGCCGCGCTGGCGGTTTGGGCGCTAGTTTTACCAATAACACTGTTCGAGGCGCTCTCGATCGCGGCATCTACAAGGGCTGCTGTAATTGAGTTACAGGTGTTAATCGCCGGTTCTTTTTTAGGGTTTTGTTTACTCGTGGGCGCCGGGATTATCGATAAACGGAAAACGAAGCGCAGTTTGGTTGGTCTATTTATCATCAACACAGCTTGGTTTTTTACCCGCTGTATCACCCTGCTCGAAGGACTACCGGAACAGAATTCAACCTTTATATATATGGGCTTTGAGTTCACGATGCTGTTGCTACTGTTGATCGCTTTGAGGCTTGTGACCGGTCCAAGGGGACGTACATTGTTTCGTCAGGAGGATGCGACCTTTTAGCGATTTAATCGTTCGGCTGCCTCGATACCGCTGAGATAGGCGCCCTCGACGCGCCCGCCTGCGAGGTAGTCCCCAGCAACCCACAACCCCTCGTCGATCTCAAATACACCCTTTTGGGTGGTCAATGCAGGATCAGTAGGGCGCGCAAAACGCCACCGATGCGCAGTAATTGGTTTAACTGATACTCCGAAGGTCGTCTCCAATGCTCTTTCGATCTGATTTTGCACACTTGCGGGCTCATCCTCGATATGGATGGCGGACCAATCAGGTTTTGCATGGGTGACCACATAGCTTGATTCTCGATCGGGTTTACTTCTTTCTGTAGAGATGAAATCAAACACGTTATGGTCGCCGCCGAATAGGGCGTCAAGAGGATCATCATTTCGATCTCTCAAAGCGGTCTCAACATCTGAAACCACCGTCCATGTTGGTTCCATCGTGAAACGGGACGCAACGTCTCGCACATCATAAGACGGGAGTAGGCTGGTCATCTGATCGACTGGCACGGTGACCAATACCTTGCTGGCGGTATATACCTCGCCATCTGTTGACGTGAGGCGAAATTGGTTACCATGATGGGAGATTGTGGCGACCCGTAATCGCGTTGTAATGGTCACCGATTGCGCCAGATAGCGCCCCATCGCATTCATATAGGGGGTCCCCACAAAGCGCTCTTGAGAGTCCGGTGATGCCGTCGCGTGGCCATCTGTAAAGGTGCCCATGCGAGGTCTCCAACGCTTAACAAATCCCGCATCGATGGCATCACCCACGATTGTCTGAAAGCGCGACTCACGGACCGTAAAAAACTGCGCACCGATATCGACCCGTAAATCGTCGATACGTTTCGACGCCAACCGGCCACCAGGTCCACGACTTTTTTCAAAAATCATGTAGTTCTGGGTGTCCAGCGCACGTGCCGCGGCTAGCCCAGCGATACCAGCGCCAACAATTGCGACTTCAAAATGTTTCATAGAGTAGTCTTTTTGTGCCAGTAGAATTTAGAATGTTCGCCCCAATCAAAATATCAGGGCAATACAGGGTATTCTCAACTTATGACAGATATTACAATCACAGAAAGCGCGCAGACCTATCTTGCGGGGTTGCTCGAGAAGCAAAATGTTGAGGGTATCGGGGTTCGGCTATTTGTCTCACAACCCGGTACGATGTACGCAGAGACTTGTTTAGCTTACTGCCGCCCCGGCGAGGAAAAGCCAGAAGACGAGCGGTTTGAATGCGATAACTTCATAGCATACCTAGATCAGCCGAGTCTGCCTTATTTAGATGAGGCCATAGTTGATTACGTAGCAGACAAACTAGGCGGTCAGTTGACTATTAAGGCACCGAAGGCGAAACAGCCTGCGGTCGCGTTCGACGGTCCAGTGGAGCAACAGATTGTTGAGATTTTAACTGCTGAGGTTAACCCGGGGCTTGCGGCGCATGGCGGCGAGGTTAGGCTCATCAGGTTGGAAGATGAGATCGCCGTTTTACAATTTGGCGGCGGGTGCCAGGGATGTAGCGCCGTAGACATGACACTGAAGGATGGCGTGGAAAAGACCTTAATGGAGCGGATCCCCGACCTGAAAGGTGTCAGGGATGTGACGGACCATAGTCAACGAGAAAATGCCTACTACAAGTAATATCGTCTCGAAAGTGGCGTCGGTTGACGCCATCATCTCAGAGATTCAAGACTTCTTGGAGGTTCGTACTCCTGAGGCGTGGATCTCCCATGCTCTTGGTGACTTGGCTACCCTGTTGATTGACCACGCTAATTGTGAATACAAGGCTGCAGCGACGGGTATGAGTTTGATCACCAGGTATCGGAATAAGCCTCGTCTGCAGCGACTGATGGCTCGATTGGTCCGAGAAGAGATGCTGCACTACGAGCAGGTCCTCGTGCTAATGGATCAGATGGGTGTGGATTATCGGCCACTCACCGCTTCTCGTTACGCGAAAACCCTAAGGGATGCTGTAAGGTCTGACGAGGACGGGCGCCTGGTTGACGTGTTAATCGTCGGGGCAGTTGTTGAGGCTCGATCCTGTGAGCGCTTCGCGGCGTTATGGCCTCGACTCCCAACAAGGCTTGGCAAGTTCTATAAATCACTGCTCAGGTCAGAGGGTCGGCACTACCAGGATTATCTCTCTCTCGCTTACAATTTCGCCGATAAATCGGATGTCGAGCAACGCCTTATCCATTTCTTGAAGATTGATCAAACGCTAATTGAGACAACAGACGACGAGTTTCGCTTCCACTCGGGTGTACCTGGGTAACGCGTCCATTGCTCTGTTGCGGTAATGTTGTCTCGTGACAGATGGCACAAACTCACTGTAATCACGTCATCTTCAGTAACCACGAATACGCCGATACCACTCAAGCCCCAATCTGACGTTACGCAGCGCAGGCCCAATGGATGCGCATGCACCGCTGGGCGGTGTGTGTGGCCATGGATTAGTAATCTGGAGCGAAACTGTTGCAGCCATTGCTGGATTTCAGACTCAACAGCGTCGCTGATGGACTCGGCACGATTGGCCTGACTCTCACGCGATGCCTGCCTTAGGCTTTGCGCTATCATTTGCCGCTCTGCGAGTGGTTTATTAAGAAAAGTGTCAGCCCAGCTGGTGGTCCGGACCTTATTTCGGAACTCCTGATAATCTTTGTCATTTGTACAAAGCTCATCGCCATGAATTACGATAAGGTCGGGACCTGCGATTTTTTCGACCAGAGAGATACCAAATGATTGAAGGTAGTCGTCCGTTATTAGGAAATCTCTGTTGCCATGAATGAACAGGGTATCGCCACTATGATCCCCACAGAATTTCAGGAATTCGAAGTCAAACTCAGTCGCACCATCATCACCGATCCATGTCTCAAAAATATCGCCGGCAAGGATTAGTTGGTCGCAGGGACACCTCGCTATCGCTTCAGTGGCCGCACGATAGCGTGACGAGTCAATGGGATCGAGATGGAAGTCAGAAACAATCAGTTGGCGCATCAAACGATCGATACTTTGGTAATTAGTACATCGTCAACGGGAACGTCAGAATGGCCAGCGCGGTGGGTCGTCGATACTGCTTTTATTGCGTCGACCGTTTCCATTCCGTCATAGACGCGTCCGAATACACAATATCCGAATCCGTCTGATGTTTCTGAGCGGAAATTCAAGAAATCATTGTCTGTGACATTGATGAAAAATTGTGCGGTCGCAGAATGCGGGTCCATGGTCCGTGCCATTGAGATTGTGCCACGATTATTGGCTAACCCGTTGGATGCCTCGTTTTTGATCGGGTCACCAGTATCTTTTTCGGCCATCCCGGGCTCAAACCCACCGCCCTGGATCATAAACCCGTCAATGACTCGATGAAAAATTGTCCCATTGTAAAAGCCGTCTTCCACATATTGTTTAAAATTAGCAGATGTTTCGGGCGCATCGGTCTCAAATAATTCTAAAGTGATGTTGCCAAGCGTTGTTTCAAATAGAATCACCGGTTTCTCTCCTTATAACACAAGGCGGTACTATACCGGTTTCACCACAAGGAATAATGCGTGAGTTTGCAGATCTTCGACACCTTAGCCAGAAAAAAGCGTGATTTTCATCCAGTGGAGGCTGGTCAAATTGGTATCTATGTCTGTGGAATGACTGTCTATGATCGTTGCCATCTGGGTCACGGACGTATCATGGTCGCATTTGACGCGATTGTGCGTTATCTCAGGTTTCGTGGCTTCGAAGTAACCTATGTCCGCAATATTACAGACGTGGACGACAAGATATTTGAACGGGCGGCGGAACGAAAAATTCCTTTCACCGAGTTAACCGCTGAAATGATTGGGGCCATGCATCAGGATGAAAAACGCCTCGGGTGTCAGGCGCCTGATCTTGAGCCTCGGGCAACATCAAATATCGATTCAATGGTCGGGTTGATCTCAAGGTTGATTGAAAAGAATGCGGCGTACCAAGGATCTTCTGGTGATGTGTACTTTCGTGTAAGTGCATTCCCAAGCTACGGAAAACTCAATAATAGACGGCTCGAAGACATGATGGAGGGAGCTCGGGTTGCTGTCGCTGAGGACAAGGAAAATCCAGCGGATTTTGTGCTATGGAAGTCAGCCAAACCTGGAGAGGAATCTTGGGACTCTGAGTTTGGTGCAGGGCGTCCTGGATGGCATATTGAGTGCTCTGCGATGAGCATGGATATGCTTGGGGAGACCTTCGATATTCATGGAGGGGGTCCTGACCTAAAGTTTCCACACCACGAGAATGAAATTGCACAGTCTGAGGCGGCCACTGGATGCACCTTCGCAAGATATTGGATGCACGCTGGTGCGGTTCGAGTGAACGAAGAGAAGATGTCTAAATCGCTTGGAAATTTTGTAACTTTGGACGCGCTTTTCAATAACTTTCATCCAGAGGTGGTCCGGTTTTTCCTTCTGCAAAGTCATTACAGGAGTGCTATTTCATTTTCGGATGATGCGCTTGTTCAGGCTGAGACTGCCTACAGTCGTCTGATTTTGGTTCTACCTGATGAAGCGACTACCACGAGCTCGGACGCAATTTTTGAGTTTCAAGAACTGATGGATGATGATTTTAATACACCGCGTGTGTTAGCGCTCTTATTTGAACTGGCCTCAAAAGACACTGAAGAGGCAGCCTCAAGTATCTTGGCTATAGGCAAGGTTTTGGGTCTTTTTACCACGGGCAAGGTCCAGTTCTTCGCAGAACAACAGGCATTGAAGGCGGCAAACAGTGAGTTGAGCGATACTGCTGTCAATGCGCTGATAGATGCGCGTCAGAAAGCTCGAGCTAAACACGACTTTGCGGCTGCTGACAAAATTCGAGATGACCTGACTACACAAGGAATCGTTCTTGAGGATGGCGCTGGTGGGACGTCACGGCGCCGAAAATAAATCGAATTGATGCAATGCTCTTCGCCGTCACCGTTCTAGCTTGGGGAACTACCTGGTACGTGATACTGGGACAATTCGGCGTAGTTCATCCGATAGTATCCGTCGGGTGGCGTTTTCTATTGGCATCGATCACTGTGGTTGGGATTTGCAGGTTCCGAGGAGAACGTCTCGCGTTGACCCCCAACGAGCATGCTTTGTGTGCGATCCTCGGATTATTTCTATTTTGCTTAAATTACGGGTTATTTTATACGGCCAGTCTGACGCTGACCACCGGGCTTATATCTGTCGTTTTTTCTACGATGGTTTTCTGGAACGCGCTCGGAGCTTACTGGTTCCTGAAGCAACCGTTAGATTATCGAGCACTCCTCGGTGGTGGGATTGGTGTCTTAGGTTTGATCATTTTGTTCCGTGTCGAGCTTCTTGGATTCTCATGGGTGAGTAGCGGCTCGATCGCTTTGCTACTAAGCCTGCTTGGCACACTGGCGGCCAGTGTTGGTAATCTAGTATCAGCAATATTGCAAAAGCGTGATCTAAACGTCTGGAATTCCACGGCTTTTGGCATGATGTATGGAACAGCTATCACTTTTATGTTTGCTTTCATTAACGGGTATCCTATCCGATTCGATTTTAGCCCGACCTATTTAGCGTCCTTACTGTATTTGGTGTTTATCGGCTCGGTGGTAGCGTTTGGTTCGTATCTAACGTTAATCGGTCGGATTGGGCCAGGCAGAGCCGCCTATGCGACCGTAAGTTTTCCGGTAGTCGCGATCGTAGTCAGCGTTCTCTTTGAAGGATATG
>MDSV01222407.1_pt1 | contig 21131 bp, 14 predicted proteins | sample 810851 | NCBI WGS metagenome assembly MDSV01 (sample SAMN05326640, study PRJNA326480) | marine metagenome | isolation source: seawater | place: Atlantic Ocean: North East | collected 2012 | reverse complement strand
GATATTGGTAATTCATTGCCTCAGAAATCAATTGATCAGATAAATAAAAAAATTAGTCGATATTTAGCCGGATCTAATATATCCGATAATACTCAAGATTTAAAATACCATGTTAATAAAAGAATTAACAAGTATTTAGGTTACGATAATAGTGATATAAAATTGTATGTAAATGTGGGTGGAGGTGCAGCTAGCTTAGGTCAATATCCTGGTATAAAAGATCGAAGTGGATACTTAAGCGTTGATTCTTTATTATCCCTAAAAAAGAGTAAGCAGATTAGCGGAAATAGCGTTATGGCTAAAATGGCCTTAGATCACGATGTTCCTGCAGTTAATATTATTGATATAGAGAATTTGATTGAAGGTAAATTAAATCTTATTGATGTAGGTCTTAATGATGAAGCTGTTATGGGTTCCGAGCATAGTATTATTGATGAGGAAAAATTGTTTTCTCAGAGAAAATATAATCTTATAGTTGTTATTCCTTGCTTAGTGGCAGCTCTAATACTTGTTTTAAGTATAGGTCTTTATAGTCATTTGCAAATTAAAAGAAGGATGAGTTCGTATGAGCCCGATTCAGTGTCTTAGCCATATTGTTTGCTTTATTTTTACATTTAGCCTATTAATGTCTAAATATATAGAGCCGATTAATCATTCTGAAACTAAAGAAATATTAAATATATATAAAAAGGACAGAGAGTACTCTAGATTAATTGATGATAAGCTGGTTTACTTTATTGAGGGACCTGTAATTTTAAATATCCGCTCTCGAAATGCATTTCCATCGCAGTCAAAAAAAAGTAAAGCGTACCAGTTTGAGATAATTATTGATGAAGAACAATCTTTATTAGCTAATCACAACTACAGAAAAGATCCTAAGGTTTATAGCGCTAATCATCCAGGGCATTCATATACTTTAGCTGGAATAGATGTTTTGAATATCCCCAAAGGTCAGCATCGTGTTGAACTGGTGCCAATAGATGAAAAAAATAAAATTCTAATAAGAGCAACAACATCTTCATTTAAAGCTAAAAATAAAATTTCTGAAATAAGGCCGGTAGACTATAAATACATGGATGGATCAATGGCTATTTTGAAAAAAAATAACGAACCATTTTATATGCTATCAAATAATATTACACAATCTGATAAAATTGCATTTGATAGAATGATGTTTCAGATTAGTGGTCCTTGTTTGGTTAGGATTACTTCTCGCACGACATTTGAAAAAGATAATGAAGAATATTATCAATTTAAAATTAGGAAAAATGATCAATTAGTATCTACTCATCATATGTTTTCTAAGAGGTCAGATAATGCTAAAATAATCAACAAACCTTTTCTGGGTGTTTCAAAATGGAAATCGACTCAAATAAAAGTTCCATCTGGAGCGCATGAGTATGAAATAGAATTAGTATCACCAAAAGAAAAGAACGTTCTTTTTAAAATTCAAAAGGATGTAATTCAAAAGGATGTAAGATAAACAAGCTTTCATATATAGTTATTTTTTTATCACTTATATTTTCAGTTCCATTGAAAAATAAGCTTCTAGTTCCTATATATTTTAAATTTGGAACAACTGTTGGATATAATGATAATGTCTTTAAATTTTCTGATTCTGAAAAAAATAATAGCAATTCGTACAACTATATGGGCAATAGTATTAACTATGATAGTTCAATTATAAAGCCTGAATTTCGAATATTGTATTCTCCTAAAATATTTAAAAATAATACAAGTAATTTTATATTCTTTGCCAGTTCTTCAAATTATTCAAGTGTGATTGATAAGAATGGACTTTACTTGTCTTTTCGTTTTGAATATAAAATAGGTTCTTATAATTGGCTTAAAGTAAGCTATAAAAGTACTAGAAATAATTTTTTAAGATATTATTTAGATGCGGACGTACCTACTGATGAATACTTGAAGTGTGATTATGATTCTGAATCTTTGCTTGTTTCATATTCAGTGAATTTAAAAAAATATGGCTGGTTAAGATTTGGGTTGTCAAGTGGAAGTCAGTTTTTTAATCCAAATTTTACTGAATTTGACCTAGATATAAATAGGGGGGAATTGAAATATTACTTCAATATCAAAGATTTTAATGCAAGTATTTTATTGTGGACAGATATTGCAAAAAACACAACATACGCTAATGGCTTAAGCTCCACGGCTTTTGATAGGTCTTATAAAAGCTCCGCTCTTTCATTTAAGATTAGTAAAAAGATAAATAGATATTTTGAAAAGTTGAATATTGAGTACAGATTTGGCAATCGTTCATACTTATCTGAATCATTATCAGACCCTTTGCACTCTGGAAGGTCTCATTTTGAGCAGTCTTTTTCAGCTTCTATATTAAAAGAACTTAGAAATGACATATCACTAGAGTTAAAATATAAGGTCCGCTTTAGGCGTACAGATTCGGAATTTGATTGGGTTGAGACTTTAAAAACTTTTTCAGATAATCAAATTATGGTAAAAATGACATACTATACTGAAATGGATTTATTTTATTAATGAGTTTTTTAAAATACATATTATTTACATTTATGACACTGATGTTTTTTTCATGCAACAGTCCTTCTGAGCCTGAAGGCACTATTATTAAGAATTCATTAGTTTATGAAATTGATACGTATTGTTATGATGTTGATGTTAATGACAATACTATTGTTGTTGCTGCATCTGATGGAGGTTACTATAAATTTTCATATACTCTAGATAGCAATGGATTTCCTTTAATTGAAGAGGTTGATAGCGAAGACAATCATCTTTCTGAATATGAAAATGATAGTATTGATAGAGTAATAATTTCTGATGGCTATTATGGAATTATTTACATGTTAGATAAATATACTGGTGGATATTCAGATGTATGGTTTGATAATGCTGAAGGTCTATCTATGGATCCTCTATTTTTCAATAATAATTGTTATCAATCAAAATATCTTGACATCGCTCTTGATGAATCCGGCTCAAATGGCACTGAATTTGATTCTCATAGAATTTATTCATTAATGAAACATACACAATTAAATGAAAATTCAGATGATGATGAATTTCAAGCATATTCCTGTTCAATAGTTTCGAGAGAAATAAATATAGCTCCAGGCATCATTACTGATGTCATGTTGTTAAATGATGATTGTCAATATGTTTACAATTTAAGCTATTCATCTACAGAAATCCATTTAGGTGAAGGGAAACTAGCCGTCGCAAGTGAGTCTGATGGTATCACTTTATTTAATACACAAAGTAATGGTGACTTAGATAGCTTGTTTAGCTATAATCTTTCAGGAGGGCAGGCGCAGTCAGTATATGCATTTGAAAATGCTGTTATTGGTGGATTCTCTAATGATAAAGGTTGTTACATGGCGTTACTTGAGTCTGATGATAATTCAGTGTCAAATTATATATCGTTTGCTGATGGATATTCTATTAATGGAATTGATTACAGTAATAATATTATTGCTCTTGCAACTGGCAATGATGGTGTTCAACTATTTGAGTGGACTGGAGGTGGCAATGTGACCCCTTACGGATCTATTAATACAATAGAATATGCATATGATCTAAAAATAAAAGATGATTTAATTTTTGTTGCAACTAGAAGTGGATTAGAAATTTTTAAAATAGGAATATAAATAAATGAAATTTTTAAAATATATTTTTTTACTTGGAATGGTAAACTCTCAATTTGATTGGGTAGATAATGGAATTGCCGTTAGGCAAGGAGTCCATATCGAATGGCAAAGAACAGCTGATATGGATCAAGAAGGAAACTTTATATTTGGATGGTCAGATACAAGACAAGGCGGACGCGATGTATATGTTCAAAAAACAAACTCACAAGGTGACATGTTGTGGGGAGAAAATGGGATAGTTGTTGTCCAGAGTGAGGGGCGTCAAGAAGACCCTATCTTAATGGGGGACGGCCAAGGAGGTGCTTTTGTCATTTGGGTCGATTATAAAGACGAGCCAGAGGACGGAGACATTTATGCTCAGTATATTTTATCAGATGGAACAATGCAGTGGCCTGCTGAAGGTATTGGTCTTGCAACAATGCCTGGTAAGCAAGTTTCTCCTAATATGTGTAGTGATGGTCAGGGAGGGGCATATGTTATATGGAAAGATTTAACGGTAAGTTCTTATGGCCATGTATACGGTACTCACTTATCAAGCAGTGGCGTATTGTCTCCTGGAACTGGTGTTCCTATTCTAGCAAATGAATCTTATCATAATAATGTAAGCATTGAACGTGGGCCATTAGGGCGAGCTGTGCTTGTTTGGTGGGATGATAGCTTGCCTGATGATGCTAATATTCGCACTCAGAGTATTGATCAAAACTGCAATACTTTATGGAGTTCTCCAGAAGAAGGAGGACTTTTAATGTGCTCTGCTAATGGCAATCAATTATTCGCAAAAGTAGCCTATTATAATGAAAATTATTCAGTTATTGCATGGGAAGATCATCAATTGAGTGCAGAATTTGGGGATATACATATTCAATTCTTAGATCTTAATGGAGCCAATGTATTTGAAGATACTGGTTTGCCAGTATGTTCTGATCCATCAAATCAGATTAAACCTAGAATAAAATCTCATCAATGGTCAGATGGAAGTCCTGAATTTGCAGCCTATGTTGTTTGGGAAGATTCACGTAATTCAGACACTGATATTTATTCGCAAAAAGTCGATGTGGGTGGCAATATGTATTGGCAAGAAAATGGTATATCTATTGTCTCTGAAGCCAATGGGCAGAGCCAGGTAAGGCTGACAGATGATGGTTATGGAGGGGTATATTATGTATGGGAAGATGAGAGAAATAATGTGTATCCTGAAACTGAAATTTACCTTCAACATATTGATGAATCTAATAACTTGACTTTTGCTGAAAACGGATTAGCAATTTGTGATGCTCCATATTATCAGTTTTCTCCTATTGTAAGATCTTACGATGGTAAAGCTCATATTTTATGGGCAGATAGAAGAACTGGAAGTATAGGCCTTCATTTGCAAGTTGTAGCTGCAGATGGGATTGAGTTAGAATTACAAGGTAAAGAAATGTTTTTTGGCATTGATGGTAATGGTCAATCTCCTAAATTAACGTACTTAGGTGGCGAAGCTTTAGTGTATTGGGATGACAGAAGGTTTAGTCCATTTGAAAATTTAACCTTTGGTTTAAAGTTAAATGATGCTTCATCATTAATAGATAATCAAAATGGCATTAGTTTAACAGATAATCCATACCAATCAAATGCTACAGTTGTTGATACTGGGCAAAATTTATTTTTAGGCTTTGGACAAACTGATGGAGATATTAATCAGTATTATAATATCCTTAATTATAATTTTAATTCAAATTTAGTTCAATCTGAGCCGATTGATTTAAACAATCAAGCTTCACAAGAATATTACAGTATTGTACACAACGAAATTGAAGGGCTTGTTTATTATGTATATTCTGATAATCGAGAGTTTGCTAATAATGTTTATGTTCATGCACTTAATGTTGATGGTTCTCCTAATTGGAGTGCGCCAATTAAGATAGTAGAAACGTTGTTAGATGGTTTTCTTCCATCAGATGATAATGTTATTGGGGCAGTGTCAAATCCATTAGGTGGAATAACTATTTTATATAATTCAGGAAATTTTTTAGGTACTAAAGTTTATGCTATTTCAATTGATTCTTTAGGGCAGGTATCTGCAGGCTGGAATTCTGATGGAACAAGATTATGCAATTTTGATAGTGATCAATATATCGAAAGTATTGAGCCTACAGAGTTTGGAATTTTTGTAACTTTCAAAGATAACAGGTCGGGTTCAAATGATGTTTATGTACAATTAATATCTTACTCAGGCGAAAATTTGTTTGATGAAAATGGTTTAAGTATTGCTGGTGCAGTCAACGATCAAGAGTCAAGTTCTATAGCTTTTTCAACTGATTTAACCCAGGCTTTGATTTGTTGGGAGGATTTTAGATTAGGCACTGAATATGATGTGTATTGTAGATATATATCATATGGCGATGGATTAACCTGGTCGCTTTCTGATGAATTTGAACTTGCAGGTCAAAGTAATACTTCTGGAGGAAACCAAACTAATCCTTTTGTTTTCAATGATGGGTCTAACTTTTTGGTTGCTTGGGAAGATAGTAGGAATAACGTCTACACAGATATATACTTTCAAGATATTAAAGATAGTCAGGCTATCTTGACAAACGGTGGAGAGCTTTTATGTAATGCTGACTTTGACCAGTTGAATCCTAAAATTGGAAAATTATCAAGTAGTGATGGAAGTTTTCTTATTTATTGGGATGATTTAAGAAGTTCAGGTAAGGAATTTTTAAATAATGTTTTTGCTCAATCATACACTCCTAGTTCTCAAGATTTGAGTAATGATTTATTCCTTGATTACATGTATAAAATTAAGTCAGCTTATCCAAACCCATTTAACCCTTCTGTCTCAATAGACTTCTCTTTAGATAGATCGGATTTTATTAAGCTTTCTGTTTATGATATCAAAGGCAGGGTTGTTTCAACTTTACTGCAAGATTTTTTAAATATAGGTAACTATACTGTGGATTGGGTCCCTTCAAATGAAGTTTCTTCAGGCCCATACTTTATTAGATTGGAAAGCATAAATGGCAATCTATCTGTTTCTAAAAAAATCATGTTTATTAAATAGGTAAAGTATGAAATTTGTTTTTAGTATTGCTTTTACTTTATCCATTGTCCTATCTCATAGTGAGTTACCAAGTCGGTATCATACTTACGAAGAAATAGTTGATAGTTTATTTCATTGGAACTCTTTGTTTTCTGAAAACACCACCCCAAGTCAGTATTATCCTGGAAGTGGTATTATATACCAAATGGAGGAGATCGGGACCACTGGTATGGACGATTTACCTATTTATGCTGTAAAATTATCATACAATGCTAATCACGAAATGGATAAACCTAAAGTATTAATATTAGGACAGTGTCATGCGGAAGAGATTTTGGGAGTTGAGGTTTCAATGGAAATGATCAGGAGATTTTTATACCCTGCAAATCATTTAAATGATATTCAAACTTTAATGGGCGTTCTCTATTATACAGAAATATGGATTGTCCCTACTCATAATCCTGAAGGACATACTGTTGTACATGGGTGGGAGGAAGATGGTGAGTGGCTTCAAGACGTTACTTTTAGAAAAAATAAAACAGATGTTAATGGTAATGGGGTCTTTGATTTTGATCCCGAAGGATATGGTAATGATTTAGATGGCGTTGATTTAAATCGCAACTATGATTTCAATTGGTTTTTTGGAGACCCTGTCAACACTCTAGATGGAGGATGTTCAGCTAATCCATCTTATGTATCTCACTATGATTATTATCGCGGTGAAGCTCCTTTCTCAGAAAAAGAAGTTCGGGCAATTAGAGATTTTGCAATAGAAAAGCAGTTTCTTTTATCCATTGCATATCACAGTTCTCGTTCTGGCTGTGTTGCTGAAAGAGTGATATATCCTTGGTTATGGGAAGGAGGAAAAGCTGCTCCTGATTTCACAGTGATTTCGACATTAGGTCAGGAAATTGCAGAGCTTATTGATGTTGAGGTAGGAGATGGCAATTATCATCATGCAGCTAGCGGTTCAAGAAAAGGCAATGCCCATGATTGGTTTTATTCTCAGACTGGATGCATACAATATTTGATTGAAGTTGCTACAGAAAACATGCAACCTTTTGATGTTGATTTAATTGATGATACTGTTGATAGAAATTTAAAAGGAGCATATCACCTATTAAAAAGAGCTGCTGGTATAAATGTTCAAGATGGCCCTGATAAGTTTCAGATCACTGGACTAATTACTGATGCCTATACTAACCTTCCTATTCAAGCTGAAGTGGAAATTCTTGAAATGAGCTCGCCAATTTTAAAGTCACGACTTTCAAATTCAATAGGTCGCTATAGAAGACTTTTATATGCTGATACATTTACCTTAAAGGTTTCAAAATATGGCTATGAAACTCAAATAATTGAAAATATTGTTCCCAGTAGTAGTTCTATAACAGAATTAGATGTATCTCTTGTGCCTATGACTACTTATCCTATTACCATAAATTGTAACTTGCCAAACAATCATTATCCTCAAGAAATTCAAATGATTAGAACAGTAAATTCCCAAATAGATACAATTGATTTAATAACAGGATTTAATGATTTTATATGGCCAGAAGGTAGCTATTCCCTTCTTTTTTTATCAGAAGATATCTTTCCTAAAAAAGTGGAAATTTTATTGAATAGTTCAACCATAGAAGATGTTGATTTGAATTGGTATGATATCGTGTTTACTGAAAATTTTGATAATTTAGAAAATTGGGACATTGTGAGGGGAGATTGGGTTATTAATGATGGTGCTTTATTATCTCAAGACGATTTAGTTTATGATAATTTTCATCCTTTAGGTCCTTTGAGAATTAATTTATCTGAACCAATCTTATCTAATCAAAGTCAAAATTTAGCTATTAAATTGAATATGAAAAATGAATTAGAATGGGGCAGAGATACTTTGTTTATAGACCTGTTTAATTCAGTAGATAGCTTAAATGTATATTCAAATATGGATCAAAAATGGTTTTATCATAATGAGTATGTAAACACTGTTTCTCAATCAGGTAATGATTTTTTATCTATGGGTATTTCTTCAGACATAACATTAGGTTATAGAGGATTAGCTTTAAATGAGATGATAATCTTATCTGATTTAAATGATTGCAAAAAAGGCGATTTTAATCATGATGGTATTATAGATGTTACAGATATCATACCTATTGTAAACTATATTACTCTTTATACGAGTTTATCGGGTTTTCAGGCGTGTACTTCCGATTCAAATCAAGATAATTACATTGATATCTTAGATATCATAACTTTTATTAACTATATACTGGAGAATTAATGAAACAAAGAATTTTAATAAGTATGCTTTTGGTGTGCATGTCATTTACGGATTCAGTTATCCCGTTATCAAAGAAAAATCTAAATGTTGATACAGGTTTAATAGATCAAGAGTATGCTAGAGGAACATATCTTATAATTTTAGCTAATGCAAACTTTTATGATTTTCTGAATTATCAGTCATATGATTTTATTGAATTTAAAAAATCGCAAGGTTATGATGTTGAAGTCTTTTCTTATAGAGAAGGAAGCGATAATGTTGCTGGTATAAATGCAAATGATCAGAATGAGTTGAAAGATTTTTTAATTGAATATTACAATAATAACCCAATGCTTGAGTACGTTCTATTAATTGGAGATGTAAATCAAAGTCTTGATGACTATAATATCCCTACTTTTACCATTGAATCATACAACCCTCCAATAGTAAATGACCAGACTGACCATCCTTATACCTTTTGGGGTAATAATGGTGATGATGAAGCGTACAATCCTAAGTTTTTTATAGGTAGATGGTCTATTTCCGAACAACAAGATATTCTTAAGTTAATGATGAGAAGTATAAACTATTATACACTTAATTCACTTTTTGGGGAGATTGATGCATCTTATCTTAATAAAGCGTTAATGGTAGCAGGTAATTATAATGGAAATGCAGATCAGCCTGAAACGTGGCCAGTTACCCCTGTTTGGACAACCAAATGGCTTATGGAGGAACTGTTTGATTATGGGTATGACCAAATTGATACTGCGCTTTTCCATACTGGGAATTATGAGACAGCTGAAATAAATCCTCAGATTGAAAACTCTTTTAATGAAGGTATTGGTATAATTAATTACCGAGGTTGGGGAGATGCTACAGGATGGCATAAACCCAAGTTTCATTTAGATGATATAGGTGAATTAGATGGTAATGATAAACTGCCAGTCGTATTTAGTTTTGTATGCAATACAGGTGATTTTGGTAACGAAACACAGTCTTTTTGTTTTGGTGAAGAGATAATTACGGCAGGAACAATATTTAATCAGAAAGGTGCTGTTGCGATGGTTGGTCCATCTGATTTAGATACTGATACGCGATTTAATAATGTTATCTGTGGTGCATTATGGGATGGTCTGTTAGAGAATAAAGTGAATGAATTGGCTCCTGCCCTTCATTACGGAAAAAGTGCTGTCTTGAATGAGTTTAAAGATCTCGGTGAAATTGGACTTAATCCAACTAATATTCCTTTTTTCTATCATCATGTATATGTAGTGCTTGGTGATCCAAGCCTACCTGTATGGTTAAAAGAGCCAAGCGATATGCTTTCAGAGTTCGATACAAATATATCATTGGGACAATCTTATATTTCTACTATCATTTCTGATTCTAACGGACAGCCATTAATCGATGTGGTTGGGGTTGCAATAAAAGATGGGGAAATTATTGGCAAGGGTTTATCTAATCAAGATGGGTTCCTAGACATTGATTTAAGTGATTTAAGTGTTGGAGATTCATTCAGTTTGTTTTTGAATAAATCACAATTTAGACAAAAACAATATACACTTGAATTCTCAGAAGACGATGGAAGTGTATTAAGTTATCATTCCTACATTGCTCCAGTAGAAGATGATGATTATGGATATGTGTTTATACATTCTGAGACAAACCATGAGCTTGCCCCAGAATATGATTGGATTGAAATAAATGAAGTTGGTACAAACTTAGGTTTAACTGACGACAGTCATACAATTATTCCTATAGGATTTGATTTTCAGTTTTATGGAGAGGTTTACGATGAGATTACAATTGGATCTAATGGTTGGGCTTCTTTTTTACCATGTCTTAATGGAGATGGATTGGAGCCAGATTGCGAGGTTATTGATCATTTTTTTAATAATTCAATTACATTTCCTATTGGCCCCTATGGATTATTAGCTCCATTTTACGATGACCTAGATGACAATGTAGGACAAGAGCCATTTAATGTTTATTCATATTTGGATGACCAGAATAGATTTATTGTTGAGTGGGACGATATCGCTAACGGAGAAAATGACGATTTGTGTCCAGATAATTGTGATAGAGAAACGTTTCAAATGATACTGCATGACCCTAATTATTATCCTACGTCTTCTGGTGATGGTATTATTGTTTATCAGTATAAAGAGTTTAATAATGTTGATGAACATGGTGTGACAATTGGAATTGAATCGCCAGATAAAAATCAAGGAGTTCAATATCTTTTTCATGAAAGTTATCACCCTGGTGCAATTAATTTAGACAGTGGAGGTATTGCAATTAAATTTTTGGTAACAGATCAAGTGCTTGACAATAATATCGTTGAAGTTCCTAATTCATTTAACATAAAATCTGCCTACCCAAATCCATTTAATCCATCAATAACTATTGAGTTGTCGATCGATGTCGCCAATGATGCAACTCTTCATATAGTTGATTTAAATGGAAGAATAGTAGATGAGTTATTTAGTGGTGTATTGTATTTAGGAAATTACCTATTTGAATGGACACCTAATAGTGATGTGTCGTCTGGGGTCTATTTTATAAAATTAGATCTCCTTGATAAGGGAGTCACAGAGTCAAAGCAAATAACATTAATTAAGTAAAGGAGAACGTATGAATTTTAGATTAAAGTTTTTATTTTTTATTTTAACATTTTGTTTCGCAACTTCAAATGAATCATCTTTTAAAATTGAGGGCATGGTATGCGAAGGAGGATGTAGTTATAAAGTTAAATCTATTGTTAATTCTATAGAAGGTGTGAATGATTGTAGCCTCAATTTTGACAAAAAGGTGCTTACCGTTAATTATGATACTAAACAAGTTAGTGACAAATTAATAATTGATAAAATTTCAGAAGATAAAGCTTTTACAGCAGAAAAAATTAAAATCAATAAAAAAAGCAAAAAACGTGGTTGGTTTAGAAGCTGGTTTTAATAAAATTTGAAACAGCAGAAGACAATTCAAAATGTAGCTTTAGGCTTAATAATTAAAAACCATTCTATTTTATCATATTCAGTAAAAGATAAAATCTCAGATGATATATTCTATAGATTGATTGGAGGGCATATAGATTTTGGTGAATCTGCTCGTACGGCTCTTCATAGAGAATTTAAAGAAGAAATTAATCAAGAAATTAAAATTATTGAAAAACTTGATGTGTTTGAGAATATTTACTTTTATAATGGTAATAATTGTCATGAGTTTGTATCTTTATTTTTAGTTGAATTTTTAGATGTAGATATGTACAAAATAGATTGTATTCAAGGAAATGAGGGGCCTAGTAGGACCTATGAGGCTAAATGGCTACCATTTGACATTTTTAAAAATGGAGATAAAGCTCTTTACCCTTCTGAGATTTTAAAGTATTTATAGAAAAGGAAATATGGTATGAAGTACTTAATTTTATCTGCAAGTCTGAATCCTAAAAGTAAGAGTAGGGAGCTTGGATATTATGCTAAATCTATATTTGATCAAAAAAATGAAAATTCTAAAATGTTAGATTTAAGAGATCTTGAATTGCCTTTTTCTGGATCTCCCAATTGCTATGATAATGAAAACTCAAAATTACTAGCTAATGAAATTAAAAAAACTGACTGTGTTTTGATATGTAGTCCTATTTATAATTATGACTTAAACTCTGTTATTAAAAACGTTTTAGATTTAACAGGTTTTTGTTGGGAAAATAAAATAGTAGGATTTATTTGTGTCGGTGGAGGGCGGTCTTCCTATATGTCTCCCATTTCTTTTATGAATAGCTTAATGCTGAACTGTCGTTCATTTATTATTCCTCGATATGTTTATTCAACAGGCAGTGATTTTAATGAAGAAAAATTAAAAAATCCAGAATTAGAAAATAGAATTAAGGACTTAGTTGATAGTGCAATTAGTATAACTAGTAAATTGTCATAATGTCTATATATATTAATTTTCTTCTTATTTTTGGATCCATACTAATATCTAATTCTATATCAGCCCTTGATTATAAGAAAATTCACATAAATAGATATGGAAAAAATATTGAGCTTGATATTTTTAGATTAAATCCAGATAGTATTGATATTGAAATTTTAACTGTCTCAAGAAATAAAACGCTAAAGCAGACATTTATGGATACTTCTGATACAGATCCCTATTTTCTAGTATGTAATGCAGGGATGTTTAATGTTGATTACAAAACAAATATGGGGTATATGAAGAAAAAAGGTGAAATATTAAATTCTATTAATCATCCTCATTATCATTCTGTAATGGCATTCAATCCTTTGTTCGATGACTTACCAAGTTTTTACCTATACGATACAGATGTAACACCTCTTGATAGTATCGTAAATAAATTTGATTCAATAGTTGAAAATTTACGTTTAATTAAAAGAAGTGGAGAGAATAGGTGGCCTAAACAAGATAAAAAATGGTCTGAACTAGCAATTGGTCAAGATATTGATAATAATATTCTTGTCATATATTGTCATAATCAATTATCAATGTTTGATTTTAATAATTTAATTTTATCGTTGCCAATAAATTTATTGGTAGCTCAGCATTTAGAAGGCAATGCCTCTGCTCAGTTGTATTTTTCATTTGATGGACATACTGTGAATCTTGATAACGGTGAGTACGTGCCAAATTTGCTTGGATTTAAAGTTAAGAAATTTTAATGGTTTTCGAAAAAGGAATAGATTAAATTATTGTGATTTAACTCATTTTTTGGTAATTGTATTTACTTCAAATTTAAATGGTGGAGATTATGAGAACATTATTACTAAATATAGCAATTGTTTTAAGCTTTGGCTTTGGCCAACATGTAACTCTATACTTAAATCAAGTTATTTATTCAGATTCTGATGATAGTGTTGATATCTACATAAATATGGACAGTGATGCACCTATTGCTAGTTTTTATTTTACTCTAAATGGATTTGAGAACATACTATCAACTAGCTCTTTATCTCCATTATGCTTGGCAGAGCAATATCTTGAAAGTTTAAGTTTTGTTGAAGGCTACTTTAGTGGAGGCGATACTGATAATGCTCCTATTCCCATGGGTAGTGGACCATTTCTTACAATAAATGCAAATTATAATAGCATGTATCTTGATGGGCAACATTTGACCATCAAAGATGTTTCCCCGGGCTATAATAACCAGGAAACTCACTTTTATACTTACAATAGCGATGGTTTGCTAGTTGAGATGTCATATGATTGGGCTCCGATGACTTGGGTTTTAGGTACAGACAGTATTAGTCCTTGGGTTGGTCAAGATTGCATGGGAGATATTTGGGGAACTGCATTTGAAGATGATTGTGGCGTTTGTTCAGAAGGTACCAGCGGTCACATTGAGAATAGCGATATAGATTGCGCTGGGAATTGTTTTGGTGCTGATGTCGTTGATGCTTGTGGAATTTGTGCTGGAGATGCTAGCACCTGTACTGATGATTGTGGCATTGTTAATGGAGATAATAGTTCTTGTTCAGATGAATGCGGTATCCCAAATGGAAATAATAGTACTTGTGTAGATTGTGCTGGTATCCCAAATGGTGAAACAATTGAAGCCAATTGGTACGCTGATTGCGATATAGATGGATTGGCTGATAACACAATTGCGATTGCTCTATGTGGATATCCTACAGAAAATGATATACAGTCAGCCTGTGGTCAAACACCTAATTGTAGTAGTAATGAAAATGTATTATGTGGATTGATTTCAATTGATCCAAACAATCACACTTTTGATGCGAACCCTGAATGTACATCAAACTCAATTGATACTTGTGGGATTTGTGATGGTTTTAACCAGTATTTAGATTGCAATGGATTATGCCCAGGTTCGCAGGGCTATATAGGTCCTGGTATTGCAGGTGAACTAGAATCTTTCTCAGACTCTGACTATGGATATGATAATTGTGGAGTTTGTGGAGGAAATGATTCTAGTTGCACTGGATGTACTGATAGCAATGCCACAAATTATTGTTCAGATTGCTTGATTTATGATGGGAGCTGCACTTTTGAGCTTTATCCCGGTGATGTTAATCGCGATGGATTTGTTGATGAAAAAGATGTTGATGGCTTAGGTATCTTTTGGCATCAGCAGGGTACTCCAAGAGATCATGAATCGATAGGTTGGTATAGACAATATGCTACTGATGATTGGCAAGATATCTGCGCCGCTTATGCTGATACTAATGGTGATGGATATATTGATCATCTTGATTTATCAGCAATTCTTTATAATTGGGGCAACGAGGCCAATTATGAATTTTCTAATCAACCTTCCTTATGCTATGAATTGAATGATGCTGGAGCTTACAGGCATAATTTTGAAGATATTTTATCATTTTTAGACCAAGAGGAGTCAGAAAATCATACTATACGTTCAATGATTAATCATATATCTGATTTACTTAATTTGGAATACTTCCCAGATAGCTTTAAGCTTTATCAGAATTATCCTAATCCATTTAATCCAGTCACAACAATTAGTTTTGATGTTGAGCAAAGTTCAGATTTATTTTTATCTGTACATGATATTAAAGGTAATTTAGTGTATCAGCATGACTTTGGCTATCTTGATCCGGGTCTATTTAATTATGTCTTAAACGCTAAAGAATTTACATCTGGAATGTATATTTACAGTATCAGTTCTTCGTTAGGCTTTATTGCTCATAAGCAGATGATACTTATTAAATAATGATTAAATATTATTACATTTCATTAAAGTCAGTATGTTTGGCATTGGCTTTGTTTATAATGTCTTGTGATGAAGATTATGTAAACTCTTTAAGTACAGAGCAACCTATTGTGTATCTTGATACCAATGATAATCTTAATAGCATGTATTTAGGGGAATCTGTTGATGATCTTGAATTAATTCTAAAAGTAGAAAATAGTCCAGCGATAAGCCAACTTGCATTCTCTGTCAATGTTAATTCAGATTTTTTAAATCCTGAGCAAATAATTATTAGTCCAAGTCAAGACAATTTGTTCTATAATGTCAACCCAAATGGAGAAATATATTTTATTGCTGATGCTACCGATAATACCTTTTCAGGGAATATAGGTTTTTCAAATCATAATCAGGACACTACATATACATACGGGGATGGAGAAATTGCTAGATTATATTTAAATGGTGTTAATGCTCAGACAGAATTCAACCTAAATATTGATCAGGCCTTAAGTTACGACGATTTTGAAATTGATGTTTCTAATTGGGACATTAACTCAATTTTGAATTTAGGACAACCTATTCCTAAATTAAATTTCTTAGATTTTAATTATACAAATAATTCCGCCTCTCCATATTTATCTGTCTTATTATCTGTTGATAATTTGCCTATAATTACAAAGGGTCTCATAGAAATTAATTATGATAATGATTTATTGTTTTTTATTAATGAAACTTTTCCTAACAAGGGAGTATTGTTAACTGAAGGCTTTGATGTGAACGTTAATGAACAGAATGGTTTAATAACATTTGCTTTTGAGCATAGCGATGGAGAAATCGAAAATTTTACAAGCGGCAGTGGTGGTCTAATTGAATTAAAATTTCAAATTAATAACACTAATTTTCAATTACAAGAATCTCCAATTACTATCTCGCAGTTTTCTGCTGTTTTCAATGAAGGACTTTTTGATATATGCGGTGATTGCTTAACACCAAATTATAGTCAGTATTATAATTATGATGTCAATTATTGGAATAGTTTTGATGGTCCAATAGAAATTCATTTTGGATGTATGGATTCGAATGCTCTAAATCCTAATCCGCTAGCAATAATAGACGATGGTACTTGTGCTTATTAATAAAGAGGTTTATAAAATGATAAAAAAAATAATTCTTAGCTCTCTCGTTTTACTCATACTTTCATGTGACGATGTCGTCTCATCTTCAGCAGCTTCACCTTTTGAAGGTGATTTATATGTTGCTCTTCAAGGTATGGGTAACAAAGTAGCTATATTAGATGCTTATAGTTTAGATTTAAAGGAAATGATAGATATTAATTTTTCTAACGGTTCTGTAATGATGGAAATGCCTCACTATATTGCTGCTGATCATGATTCGGGTTTGTGGTTTGTGACAACAATGGGTTCAAGCAGCGTTGGAATGTTCAACGTAGAGTCAAATGAATTGATAGATGTTATTAATTTAGAATCTCCGCCAGCTCTTTTTGAAATTGCCCCAGTTTCTAATACTTTATATGTTTCTCGTATGCCCAATGTAGATTTGCTGGGCTCTGATATGATAATGGGAAGTGGAAGCTCTGTCATTGATAAAATATCATATAGTCTAGATGGAATGGTGCTTGATGATACTGGATACGATACATCGTTTCCTGCGCCTCATGCAATATCTATTAATGAAGATTATAGTAAAATTATTACAGCAAGTCTTACATATGATTTTATTACTAAGATTGACTTAGTTTCTGGATTGATTGAAAGTAGCTCATTAGACCCTAATGTAAACCCTGACCCAATACCAGATATAAATCGCTTAAAGCCTCTTGAAATTGTACAAGCTAATGGTTTTGCTTTCATTACTTGTATTGGTGGTGAATGGGGTGTAGAAAATGAAAATATAAACGGGCAAGTTCAGGTTTGGGATGCTGAAACTCTAACTAAAGTCTCAGAATACGAGTTTGGTGTAAACTCAAACCCTTGGCATATAGCTCATGGTGAGAAAGAGAATAGCATCTATGTTGCTTTATCAGGCTATACAGATGGGAGTGAAGGTGAGTCTGCTATCATTAAGCTTGATTATAGTGAGACAGGAGAGTTAGGTTTAGTCTGGGAAAATAGAAGTTCTGACTTAAAGCTATTACATGGAATTGATGTTGGCCAATACAATAATGATCTATACGTATCTTCCAGAGATGGTAGTATATTTAAATTGAATAAGTTAACTGGAGCTATTGTAGCAACTCAAAATTTAACAACAGATGAAATGCCTTATCCAGCGCCAGGCGGAATTAAAATTATCCAAACTCCATAATATTGAAATTAATCAATTATTTATTTTTAGTTAATCAGCTATTTGCATATGCTAATGTTCAGTTTTTTGACCAACCTGTATCTCTAATTATGGATGGGGAAATATTGTTTCAGCCATTCTCTGGAGGGCTCAACTCTCCTCAAGTTCAGTGGGTTAATTGGGACGATGATATAGATAATGAGTTATTTATTTTAGATGAAGATAGTTGTGTGCGGCTATATGATTATGTCAATCTTGAGCAAGAGTCGTTCTTTAGAATACTAGATACAAACTTTGGAGATTTGTGTTATTTAAATTGGTTTCAATTTGTTGATATTGATTTAGATGGTGAGTTGGAGTTTGTTACTCAAGTATTCAATTCTTCAAATCAAATACAAGTATATGAAATATTAGTCGATGAATTATTTTTGGTTGGTACAATTATGCAAAGTAATGGTTCACACGTAATTAGTGATTCTGTCATGGTACCTACATTTGCAGATATCGACTCTGATGGTGACTATGATTTTTTTACAGGAAATATTATTGGCACTGTTACTATGTATGAAAATGTGGGCCTTAGTGAAAATGGTATTCCAGAATATGATTTAATTTCATTTGAATGGCAAAATATTTGGATTGTTGGTCCGTCTATGAATAATCGCCATGGAGCGAGTGCAATTCAATTTGTTGATATAGATTCAGATGGAGATTTGGATCTGTGTTGGGGGGACTATTTTCAAGCAAGTTTATATATAATATTTAACTTAGGTTCACCAGAAAATCCTCTAATGGATATCAGTAATATTGTAACTGAATTTCCATATAATGATTCAATCTACACTACAGGAAGAAATATGCCATCTTTTAACGATATAGATTTAGATGGAGACTTAGATCTCTTTATTTCAGTTCTTGGTGGAGATGGGGGTATTCAGCTGGCTGATAATTTTTTATTTTATAAAAATTCAGATGGTATTTTTTCACTTGAGTCTACTAATTTTATGAGTTCAGTTGATCTTAACTCAAATGTTGTCCCTGAGCTGGTTGATATAGATTCAGATGGAGATTTGGACCTTTTTTTAGGTCAAGATTATAATACTGCATCATTTCCTATAAGAGGTCGTATATATTTCTTCAGAAATATAGGCGATAATACTTTTCAATTAGAAAATGATGAGTTTATGGGTACTGATATTGGTAATAGTTTGCACCCAGTTTTTGAGGATATAGATTCAGATGGAGATTTGGATCTATTTATTGGCAACTATAACGGTACAATCATGTTTTATGAAAATATTGGAAATGAAAGTATTTTTGAATACGTGTATATCTCTGATATACCAAATGTTGATATAGGTTCATACTCTGCCCCAGCATTTGAAGATATTGACTTAGATGGAGACTTAGATCTGTTTGTTGGTGAGAATTATGGCAAGCTTTTTTTTTATGAAAATATTGGTGACCAAGTTAATTTTAATTTCAGTTTAAAATCAGATAATTATTCAAACATAGATACAGGATATAGGTCTTCGGTTGTTTTTTTTGATTTAAACTTAGATGGGCAAAATGAAATATTACTGGGTTCCAATAATCAAGGTGTTCAAGTCTATAATAAATTGCCTTCAAATAACAATGTAGTTGAGTTTCAATTAAATGAATGTGTTGATTTTCCGTATTTAGGTCTAAATACAAAACCTAAGATGTATTTTGCAAATCAAGACCTTCTGGCCTTATCTGGAGTATCTACGGGCGGACTTTATCAGCTCAAATATGAGCAGCATCTTCTTGGTGACGTTAACCAAGATAGTTTTTTAAATATTCAAGATGTGCTTAGCATTGTTAATCATATTGTAGATAGTGAAAATATTATTGATTATTGCTATGCAGATGTTAATTACGATAGTTATGTTGATTTGCTTGATGTTCTATTGATTGTCGTTCAGATTTCCGATTAAATTGCTTTGTAACTAGTTGTAAAACCCCTACCTTTATTTGTAATACTTTTTTAACCTATATCACGTACAAGAATACCAACAAGGAGTAAATTATCATATGATAAGTACTAGATATACATTTTTAACATTTATTTTAAGCACTTTTATCATGAGTTCACAGTGGGTGGGCCTTAATGGTTTGGCTCAAGCTCGTTTTGAGAGTGAAGCCTTATCTTCAAATACTGAAACAACCGATCTTCAGTTTCGCCTAAGCGGCTATTCGTTGTCTGAAATTGAAACTCCTTGGGGTGTTCAGTACAAGATTGAGACTGAGGGTGGAAGCTCTATTATGCAGGCTGGTGCTCCTGATTTGGATCAAGTATTTGCATCCATTGTTATTCCAGATAATGCCTTGATGAATGTGGAGGTTATTTCTTCTTCATTTACTGAAATTGAGGATATTGACATTGCTCCTTCAAAAGGTAATCTTACAAGAATGGTTAATCCTTCTGACATTGCATTTAATCAAGGTGAAATATATAATCAAGATGGTTTTTTTCCAGGAAAATTAGCAGATTTAAGAGATCCATATATTTTAAGAGATTTTAGAGGACAGACAGTTGTTGTTTATCCATTCCAGTACAATCCAACTACAAAAGTTTTAAGAGTTTACTCTGATATTACAGTTAGAGTATCCAATCAAGGGCAAAGTCAGAAAAATGTTCTTCAGCGTTCTTCAGCTGTCAGTAAGATTGATGCAGAGTTTAAATCAATTTATGAAAATCAATTCGTTAACTTTGATAATGAGAATACTCGTTTTGATTATTTAGTAGATCAAGGTAATATGCTAGTAATATGCTATGATGATTTCATGAATACCATGATTCCATTTGTTGATTGGAAAAATCGCAAAGGCATTCCAACAGAAATGGTTGGTATATCGGAGATTGGGAGTAATTCTTCATCGATTGAGGAGTATGTTTCAGACTACTACTATGAGAATGGATTAACATTCTTATTATTGGTAGGTGATATTAATCAGATTCCAACACCTATTATATCCGGTGCCTCTTCAGACCCATCGTATGGATTTATTTCAGGAAATGATTCGTATGCAGAGGTGATTGTGGGCCGTTTTAGCGGTAATAATCCATCAGAGATTGCGACTCAGGTTGAACGTTCATTGGACTATGAGCAGAGTCCTGATCAAACCAGTCATTTTAACAATGCATTAGGTATTGCTTCAAACCAGGGGCCAGGAATGAATGGCTACTCCGAT
>MDSV01039212.1_pt1 | contig 21133 bp, 7 predicted proteins | sample 810851 | NCBI WGS metagenome assembly MDSV01 (sample SAMN05326640, study PRJNA326480) | marine metagenome | isolation source: seawater | place: Atlantic Ocean: North East | collected 2012 | reverse complement strand
GCGGCGGCGGCGGCGGCGGCGGCGGCGGCGTCTCGTCGGCGCTGCGAGGCGTTCCCGGCAACTCCCGAGCTCCCGGAGGAGATTCGCGCGGCCGCGCACGCTGCGGCGGTAGCGTCGTCTCCGGAAGACGCCTTCGTGGCCGCGCTCGCGGCTGGCGCAGCGGGGGCGGCGGCGAGCGGCGGCAGAACCCGGCCGTGGACGAACCCGCCGACGACTCCCGGGGCGGTTCCCGGCCCCGACACTGAGTCCCCCCCCGGGACCTCAGGGCGGCTCGAGCGCGAGCGCGTGCTTCGCTTCGACCCGCACAGAGGCGCCGCCGGCGCGTTCTACTTCGACGACACGTCAGATACGGCGTCTGAGGCTCGATCGACGCGCGAAAGCGCGGCGTGGGCGGAGCGGACGGTGCGTCGGGTCCTGGGCGTTCCCGAACCCGAAAAAGAAAAGGCCCCACCGCATGGCGTTTCGCTCGCCGCGGCGACGTGCGCGCTCGTCGGGCTGGACGACGACATGACCGCGTACGGCGCGAGGGCGACGAGCGCGCGACTGACGATCTCTGGCGCTGACCATCAGGGCGCGCAGTCGCAGGTGCCGTGGTGGGAACGGGGCGGGTCCGCCACCCTGTCGAACGCGGCGTCCTCAGAATCAGCGCTTGCGAACGGCGTCGACGGATCGTTCGCGGCAGCGAAGGCGCCGCGCGGGGACGCCGGAGCGGAAACCGCGCGAAGGAAAGCCTCCGCGTTCGCGCCCGTGCGCGGCGAAGGAGAGGGCCGTCTGGCGACCATCGCCGCGAGGATGGCGCGGGACGACGCCTACGCCGAGCGCGCAGACGCCGCGCCGCGATCCCCGCACGTGCCCGCGCCCCCCGCGTCGCTGGTGGCGGCGGCGGCGAGGGCGCGGGTCCGCGAATCCATCGAGGAGGCTCCGATCGCGGGGGCGGACGTTCGGAACCCGAGCCGACCACCCGCGAGCGGTCGGCCGGTGTTGCGAACCGTCGCGTCACCCCTGGTGACCACGAGCGCGACGCGAAACAGCCGAGCGTGCTCGGCCGCGACCGCAGGCGGGCCCGGCGAGGACCGAGACGCGGCGGACCCGATGATCCCGACGAAGTCGACGCGGGAAGCGACGCGGGAGAAGAGGCGCCCGCTCGACCCGACGCGGCTTTCTCGCGCGCACGCCGCCGTGCGCGCGGCGGCGGCGGCGGTGGACGCCGCGCTCGCGAGTGACGCGCGCGCCGATGCCGAAGACGCGGTGCCCGACACGCCGCCCGCCGAGGCGATCGAGGAGGAACAGGGGACCCCGACCGTTTCGGCGGCGGAGGAGGCGCGGGAAGACGCGCCGAGCGAACCGCCGCGCGAACCAGCGGCGTCGCGCGAGGCGGACCCCGCGGACGACGCGGACGACGGCGCGATCGCGTTCGACACGACGAAGAGAGACGCGATGGACGAAGAACCGTCTTCTTCTTCCTCGCCACGAGAGGTTCAGCGCGCGCGACCGACGGCGCGCTCTGTCGCGTTCGACGCCGACCTCATCGACCTGGTGGACGAAGTGGACGAGCTCCGGCTGTTTCCCGGAGACGCCGAGTCCCGCGAGCGCGGGGGAAGACTATCGTTCAAGTCGCTCGGCGCGCGGCGGCGTCCCGGCGGAGACGCGGCGCGGCCGGCGAACCCGCGGGCCGCCGCCGCCGCCGCCGCGCGGCGAGTCGCCGGGCGCGTTCGGGCGTTGCCTGAGAAGGCGCGGCGGCGGCGGCTGGCGGACGAGGTGACGCGGCGCGAGACGCAGCGGAGGCGGCATCGCGGCGCGGCGGAGAAAGCGGAGTGGCGCGTGGATTACCGGAGCTTCTCCGAGGGGAAGAGAGGCGAGCCGTTGCTCTAAAGACTACGAAGGTACGCAGTCGCGGCGCGGTATAATAGATATAATAGATACTGGTCATAGTAAGTTCCCTCGTTCGTATATTCACAATGCACGTTCCTTCATAAAACGCGCGTTCGTTTCCCTCTCTTCCGCGCGTCCCCCGCGACGCCGCGGCCTTCGTTCCTCGCGTTCCCTCTCCCGTCTACCGGCGCGATTCCTCAGCGTCGCACGCCGAACCGGTCCCGGTCCAGCGTCGACTTGGGCGGCGCATTTTCCAGCCCACCCGGGCGCGCCGTCGCGGTTTTGACCCCCCCCGCGCCCGCCGCCATGCTCGCGCGCCTCGCGAGCGCGCCCGGGGGCAAGGGCATCACCGACTGCCTCCTGCTCTTGTTCGCGTCGGGTCGAGCCGCCGCGCCGGTCGCCACCGCGGCGCCGGGCTCGGTCATGGCGACGTTGCGCTTGGCGCGCGACTTCCCGCCCCCCAGCTCGACGGCGTTCACCTTGGCGGCGAACTGCAGCGAGTGCATGCTCTCCTCGGCGGATTCGGCTTCGGGCGCGACATTGACCAGCATGAGGGTCTTGCCGTCGCCGCCCAGGCACGGCGCGAGCAGGTGCGTGAGCTTGCTGTTGCGGTACGGGACGTGCTTGGCGTTCTCCCCGATCGCCTTGAACACGTCCCCGAGCGTGCTGAGGCTCTTGTTGATGGCGCACGCCTCCTTCATCCGCTGGCCCTCGGCGCCCGAGCGCCCGGTGCGCTCCGAGCCGGCGAGGTCCACCAGGTTCAGGCAGCCGCTGAGCGTCTGCCCCGACGCGGCGTGCGTGCCGGTGATGTACAGCAGGAACAGCGTGTGCGACCGCGAGGACTGCGCGTTCATCTGCGTCGACTCCACCGCGCGCGCGGCGGCGGCGCGGCGCACCAGGTCGGCGGCGGCGTCCACCGACGGCACGGCTTCGCGGCCGACGCCGGAAACCGTCGGGCAGCCCCCCGCGGGCGCGACGGCGATGGACAGCTTCTCGTCGTGGTCCGCGCCCGGTTTCAGCAAATCCCGGATCTGCTCGTTGTAAATCTCCACGTACGAAGCCTCCATGCGGTACGCGTAGCCCTTCTTCTCGAGCTCCGCGGCGTGTTCCAACACCTTGCGCACCGCACGAGGGATGATGCCCGCCTCGGCGCCCGCCCCGGAGCCCAGCATGGTGTGCGTTTTACCGGAGCCCGTCTGGCCGTACGAGAACAGGCACACCTTGTACCCGTCCAGCGCGCTCTGCACGAGCTGGGACACCTCTTCGAACACCTCGCCCTGCGTCGCCGCGGGGCCGAACACCTTGTCGAAGTTGAACACGGCGGCGTCGCCGAGGCGGTCAGTCACCGAGATGGCGTCGCGGTCCACGGCCGCCACCGCCAGAGGCGCGCTGGCGGCGGCGGGGCCTGCGGCGCGCGCGCCCAGCGCGGGCCTGGCGCGCGCGAAGACGCGCACGTTGCCGCGCAGTTCCTGGATCTGGTTGTGCATGGCGCGGCGCAGCTCGTCCGCCTCCACGAGCTGGCGCTCCAGGTCAGCGCACTTGGTCCGGGTCGCCGCCACCGCCGCCGCCTCCGCCTCGACGCGCCGCTTCTCCTCGGCGAGCGCGGCGCGCGTCTCCTCCATCTCGCGGCGCGCCTCGACAACCTGCGCGGTGCGCGCCTCCTCGGACGCGCCGTTGGCCTCGTTCACGGCGTCAACCTCCGCCTGCAGCTGCTTCACGGCCATCTCGGCGGTGCGCGCCTTGAGCTCGGCGGCGTCCGCGCGCGCCGCCGCGGCGGCTGCGGCGGCGGAAGCCTTCGCCTCAGCCGCCGCCGTCGCCGCCGCCGACGCCGTCTTGACGCGCGCGCACTCCGCCTTCTCCGACTCGAGCTGCGCGACGACGCCGTCCAGCCTCGCCTTGTGGTGCGCCGCGCGCTGCTCGGCGTCCGCGACGGCGGCGTCGCTCTCGGCCAGCGCCGCGCGGCGCGCCTCGTCCGCCTTGGCGTCCGCGGCGGCGGCGGTCGTCTGCTGCAGGCGCCGGAGCTCGCCCTCCGCCGCCCGCCGCGCCTCCGCCGCCGCCGCCGCGCGCCCCTCCCGCGCCTCAGCCTCGAGCTCGACGCGCAGAGACGCCAGCGCCGTCTCGCGTTCCAACGCGGCGGACGCCGAGAGAGACGCGCGCAGCTCCGCCAGCGCCGTGTCCGCGTGCGCCGCGGCAGCGGCGCGCTCGGACGCGAGCTGCGCCTCGGACGCCTCCCTCTGCGCCGCCAGCTCGGCGGCGGCCCGGCCCGCCGCCTCGGCGGCAGCCGCCGCGCGCCCGTCCGCCGCGGACGTCTCCAGGGACGCGCGGAGCGCGCGCAGCGCCTCCGCCTTGTCCTCGGCGGCGGCGGACTCGAGCGTCGCCTTCTGCGTCTCGAGCGTGGTCATCAGCGCCGATTCCGCCTCGGCGCGCGTCCGGGCCGCGACGGCGCGCTCAGCCTCCTTCTTGTCCTCCACGAAAGCCTCCGCCTGCGCGTCCAGCGCGGCGTCGCGTTCGCGCGCCAGCCGCGCGTTGAGCGCAGACTCGAGCTGCTGCAGCGCGTCAGCCTTCTCCCGCCGCGCCGACACGAGCGCCGCCAGGCGGGCCGCCTCAGCCTCCGCCGCAGCCGCCGCCATCCGCGCCTCCGCGGTGTCGCGCGCCTCGGCCACAGCCGTCGCCTTCTCCGCCTCAGCCGCCGCCGCCGCCCGCTCGAGCGCGGCGTCGCGCTCCGCCAGCGTCTCGGAGAGCGCAAACGCCTTGTCCTCCTCCGCAGCGGCGGCGAGCGCGGCGCGCGTCTCCGCCGTTGCCTCGGCGACGGCGGACGCCTTCTCCTCCGCCAGGGTCGCGCGGAGCCGCGCCACCTCCGCCGCCGCCTCGGCGTCGGCGCGCGCGAGCTCCGCGCGCATCGTCTCCGCCGCGGACGCCCGCGCCGCCTCGAGAGCGGTGGCGTGCTTCGCCTCCAGCTCCGCCGTGGTCGCGGCGACGGCGGCGGCGACGTCGTCCGACGCCGCCGACGCCAGGCGCGCCTCGAGCGCGGCGGCGGCGCTCGCCGCCTCCTCGCGCGCGGCTTCGAGCGCGGCCGCGTTGTCCCGCAGGAACGTCGCGGCTTGCGTCTCCAGCGCGAGCGCCTTCTCGGCGCGGTGCTTCTCCTCGGCGGCGTCCATTGCAGCCGCCAGGTCGGCGTCCGCCGCCGAGCGCAGGTCCCGCTCGAGCGTCGCCAGCGCGGCGCCGTTTTCGCCGGCGGCGGCGGCGAGCGCGGCGTCGAGCGCCTCGGCGTGTCGCGCGTCCAAGCTGGCGCGCAGCGACTCCAGCGCGCCCGCCTTCTCGGTCGCGGCCGCGGCCGCCTGCGCCTCGAGCGCGGCTGACTTGGCCCGCTCGAACTCGCGCGTCATGGTCTCCGCCTGCTCCGCCGCGGCGACGGCGGCGGTCTCGGCAGCCTTCTCGAGGTCCGCCGTCCGCGCCAGCTCCGCCGCCGCCGCCGCCGCCGCGCGCGCCTCCTCGAAGCGCGCCGAGAGGCTCGACTCCAGCTTCTCCAGCGCGCTCGCCTTCTCCCTGTTGAAGTCCATCACGAGCTGCGACTTGTCGTTTGCCGCGCCCACCAGCGCGTCCGACTTCTCCGCCGCCAGCGCCGCGCGCGTCTCCGCCAGCTCCTCGGCAAACGCCTTGCGGAGGTTCAGCTCCTGCAGCTCGAGCTTGTCGCGCAGGTTGCGCTCGGCGGCTTCCTTGAACTCCTGCGCCTGCTTCTCCAGCGCGGCGAGCTTGCTCGCCTTGGCCTTCGCGGCAGCCTCGCCCGCCGCGGCGCTCGCCGCGCTCTTTTCCAGCGCCAGCGCCTGCTCCTTCTCCGCCACGAGCTCCTCGCGGATGGAGAAGATGGCGTGCTCGCTCTGGGTCTCCGCCGCGGCGAGCGCCGCGCGCTTCGACTCGCCGCACTCGGCGCGCACGCGCGCCTCGAGTTCGGCCAGCTGCCGCTGGGTCTCCGCGGAGGCGTTTTCCAGCGACGCGTTGGACAAAGACGTGAGCTCTTCCCTGAGCCTCTGCTCCTGCTCGGCGAGCGCCGAGGCCTTGGCGTCCGTCGCCTTCGCCGCGGCTTCGGCGAGCTCCGAGCGCATCGTCTCCAGCGCTGACGCCGTCGCCGCCGCGGTCGCCGCCTCGCCGCGCTCCGCCGTCTCGCGCACCTTCGCCGCCGTCTCGAGCCGCGCTTCCTCGGCCAAAGCGGCGAGCGCGCTCGACTTCTCCGCCACAGCTTTAGCGAGCGCAGCCTCGAGCGCCTGCGCGTGCGCAGTCTCCGCCTGCGCCAGCGCGTCCGCCTTCTCCGCCGCGAACGCGGCGCGAGCCGACGAAAGCGCCTCCTCCGTCTCCGCCGCCGCGGAGGCTCGGCACGCCGCACGAACCTCGTTCTCGCGGTCCAGCAGAGCCTCCGCGGCGCGCCGCTCGGCGGCGTCGAGGGCAGCCTGAATCTCAGCCCCCGCCGCTTCCCGAGCCTCCGCCAGCTTCGCCGATAAGGCAGCGTTGGCTTCGTCCGCCGCCGCCGCGAGCGCATCCGCGGCGGCTCGTTCAGACGCCTCCGAGGCGGCGTCGAGCGCCTCCCGTTTGTCCCGGGCGGCGGACTCGGCGAGCGCGGCGGCTTGCGCGTCGAGCGCGGCGCTCTTCTCCGCCTCCGCCGCCTCCGCCTGCGCCTCGAGCGCGGCAGCCTTGGCTGCCTCGAACTCAGCGCGGAGCGCGGACGCCGTCTGGGACGTCGCGTCCGAGGCCTGAGCGTCGAGCGTCTGCGCCTGCGCCTCGAGCGCCGCCCGCTTCTCCTCGCCGAGCTCGGCGCGGAGCGACGCCTCGAGATGCTTCATCACCTCGCCAGCCTCGCGCTCAGCCTCGGCCAGCGCGGCGTCGCGCGTCGCGGCAGCCTTCGCGCTGGTGTCCTCGACGGCCGCCGCGACGGCCGCCTGTGCCTGTGCCTCCAGATCCGCGCGGAGCGCCTCGAGCGCGGCGTCGCGCTCGCGCGCCAGCTTCTCGGCGTCGGCGGCGGCGGCGGTTTCGGCGGCAGCCATCTCCGCCTTGGCTTCGTACGCGGCGCGCTCGAGCTCCTTGATGGTCGTCGCCGCCTCGCTCTGCAGCTGCTGCTCGCGCGCGACCGAACGCTCCTTCGCCGCCGCGAGCGTCGCCGCCGCCTCCGCCGCCGCCGCCGCGGCGCGCTCGCGCGTCTCCTTGAGCTCGTCCGTCAGCCGCGCCTCGCGCGCCTCGGCTTCGCCCTTGAGCTTCAAGCTCTGCTCCTCGACGGAGGACGCGGCGAACGATTTCCAGTTGAGCTCGTTCTCCTCATCCTTCCTCGCCATCTCCTCCTCGAAGTTGTCCTCGAGCATCTTAAGCGCCTCGTCCTTGTCCGCGAGCATCTCCTGGCGCAAAGACTCCAGGCGCTCCTGGGCATCCGCCGCCGCCGCCGCCGCCGCCGCCTCCACGCGAGACGCCTTCGCGTCGGCGTCAGCGACGCTCTGCTCGAGCGTCGCGACGATCGCCTTGAGCTCGTCGTTGGAGGTTCGCGAGGTGGAAAACTCGGCGTCGCGCGCCGCCATCGCCGACGCGAGCGCCTCGCGCTTCTCCGCCTCCTCCTTGAGGTCGCGCTCCGCCGCGGCGAGCTTCTCGCGGAGCGCATCCGCGGTCGCCGTCAGGCGGCTCGCCTCCTCGGCGGCAGCCACCGCCACAGCCTCGGCGTCGGCGGCGCCGCGCTTGGAGGTGGCCAGCGCATCCTGCGCGCGCGCGGCAGCCGCCTCCGCCTTCTCCGCCTGCGAGATCCGGGCCTCCAGGTCACTCTCGCGCTTGGAGAGCGCGCTCCTGAGCTTGGCGTGCTCCTCGTCTCGGATGCGCGAGCGCTCCTCCTCGAGGTTGTCGATGCCAATCTGCAGCGCCTTCTCCTGCTCCTCGATGCGCTGCAGGTTGTTCTGCAGCGTCTCGTTCTGGCGGTGCAGGCGCTCCTTCTCGTCCTGCACGCGCTGCAGCTCAGCCTCGGTGGCCATCTTCGTGCCCGTCGCGAGCGAATTCTCCGTGGACATCGACGCCGCCGCCGCGTTCGCCGCCGCCGCCGCGCTCGCCTCGGCGCGCCGCGCCGTCGCCGCCGCGTCCTGGAGCATCTCCTCCTCCAGGGTCTTGCAGGCATCCACGAGCTGGTCCTTCTTGTTGAGCATCATCTTGAGCGTCTCTTTGCTCGCCTTGATCTGCGCCACGAGCTCCTTGATGTACGCGTCGCCGTCGCTCTTCTTCAGCGTCGGGCGGAACAGGACCATCCGCTCGACGCCGGCGACAAAGTCGCCCTCGTCAAACACCGACGCCGCCAGCTCAACGACCCGCGTCGCCTCCGCCGTCGGCACCGCCAGCGAGAGCACGTCCTTGTTCGGGGCCACGCTGCGACGCCGCAGACCTTGCAACCTGCGTTTTGTTTGGGTCACAAGAAAGAGTGGCCATCGCGCGTGAGACGGTCGTCGAGCGCGCGATGGCGGAGGGAGACCTTTCGCCGGCGGCGCGGGTAAAAGCGAAGGGTTGCGGGCGCGACGAAAAAAAAGCCAAAAGAAAACCGGAAACGCGAGAAAAAAACGCTACGGCGTTTCCCCCGAAATCGGACCGAGACCCGCGGGGGGTACGTCTCGCGCGTCGCAAAAAAGGCTCGGGTCCGCCGACGGGCGCGGAGACGTACCTCCCCTTGAAGCTGGCGAGCTTCGCCGCGCTGCTGGGCGCGTTGAGGTCATTGACGCTGGTCTCCATCAGCGCGTGCCTGGTGGGCGTGCGCGCGAACCCCAGCGAGGCGTTGGCGTGCTCGTCCCCTCCCATCGCGCGACTCGCGTTCGGTGCGCGTGCGGTGATGCGAAAGCACGCTCGGGAGGGTGCGTTTCCCCCCTATAGGCGATGGACGCGTCGAAGGCGACGCGCGTCCTCGTTCCGCAACGCTTCGAGCGAAGGCGATGCGCTTCACGTAGTGCTCCACGGCCGATACGCGCGTGCGCGTGGCGGTGGCGGTCGTCGGCGTGGCGCGCGACGTGCAATGCGAAAGCGGTCGCGCGCGTTCCCCTCTCGTTTCGTGTCGAGAGCTGTCGTCGCGCGTTCCGAGACGAATGTTTTCGGGGGGGAAATCTCAAACGGCCATTTTTTCGTCGCCTCTTTCCGCATTTTCCGTATGGGCAATCACAGTCGCGACGCGAGCCGAACCTTCGATCGAAGAAACGCCGGTTCGCGACTCGAGCTTTCGCGCTCCCGGAATCGCTCGGGCGCTTCTTCGGGTGCCCTCCTCGCATTTTCGGCCACGTCCGCGTCGAGATCGCTCATCGCGAGTCGCGCGCGTGACGCGTCGGAGTGGAGCGCGCACACACGCGGCGCCCGCCCCAAGCACCACACCCCGGCGCGGAGGGGACGCGAGGCCGGGAGAGAAGAGAGAGCCGGGTCGCGAGCGAGGCGCGCGCGCGGGAACGTCGTTCGGGTGGTTCGTCCTTCCTCGGGAGGCTCCCCGACGTCGGGGTCGGGGGCGGTCGAGGCGCGACGCGTCGGACGGAGATCTTCCAGGAAGGCACGAGCGACTCCCTCGTTCTCGATGTCTTCCTCCGCGCTGAAGCAGGCGGCGAAGGCGGCGGGCAAGGCGTCCAAGTCGGCTCGCGTGCGGAAGCAAGCGTTGGAGCTCACGGAGACCGCGGCCGTGCGGTTGCGAGATTTGCTGCGCAGACGAAACAAACCCTACTTGAAGATTGGCGTTCGCACACGCGGGTGCAACGGCATGACGTACACCATGAAGTACGCGGACGACGGCGAGAAGGGGAAGTTCGACGAAGTCGTGGAACACAGGCTGAAGGACTCTGACGGTGGAGACAGCGTGAAGGTGATCATCGACCCCGCGGCGCTGATGCACGTCATCGGCACGAAGATGGATTTCGTGAGCGACAAGTTACGAAGCGAGTTTGTGTTCGAGAACCCGAACGCCAAGGGCGAGTGCGGGTGCGGCGAGAGCTTCAACGTCTGATGATGGTGACACACAGACGGCGTGTACGTATATACAAGTGACGATTTTTTTTTCCCGCATCTGTGGACGACGCGATGCGTAGTAGTACAACGCGCGCTCGCGAACGCGCCTTCAGGCAGTCGGTCTCCCGTCGTCACCTGGTCATTGAAAGCTCGGCGGTGCGCGCCGCGATGACCTCGTCGATCTGGTTTTCCAGCGAGTAGTCGTGGTCCACCGCCCACTGCATGTCGGACTTCGTGAGGCAGGTCGCGGTGACCCTCGAGGTGGCCACCACGGAAGCGGTGCGCGGCTTCGCCTCCGCCCCCGCGCCCTCGCGCACGGACACCGCCATCTCGCCGATGAAGTCGCCTTTCCCGCGCTCCGCCACCTTTGCCGAGCTGCCGTCCGGTTTCTTGACGATCACATCGCACGTGCCCTCGCGGATCAGAAACACCTCCTTGCCGATCTCCCCTTGCACCACCAGCGGCTGCCCCACTTCGAACGTCGGGAGCTGAAGCTTCATCTGATCGGCGAACCCGTGCAGCCGCGAGTGCGACTGGCGCAGGTTGTGCGACGAGCAGTCCTGCTCGTTGGTGAACCACGTGTGGTTCAGCGCGTCCGCGGCGGTGAGGCGTTTCTTGGGGTCCACGTCCAGGAGGCCCTTCAGCAAGTCTTTGACGTCGTCGGAGATCTGTGCCCACTCGGGTTGCTGGTCGTCCACCTTGCCCGAGCATATCAGCCGGAACAGCGATTGCTGGTCGTCGTGCGCGAACGGGAACGACCCGATGAGCAGCGTGTACAGGATGACGCCCATGGACCAGACGTCCACGGCGGGCGAGTACGGTTTCCCGAGCAGAATCTCGGGCGCGACGTACGACGGCGTGCCACACTGCGTGCTGAACACCTGGCGCGCGTTCTTGCTCTTGCGCGCTAAGCCGAAGTCGGCGATGACCACCGAGCTTATGTCGTTCGGGCGGGCGAGAAGCAGGTTCTCGAGCTTCAAGTCGCGGTGCGTGACGTTGTTGAGATGCATGTACGCGAGCGCGTCAAGAAGCTGCTTCGCGATGCACTTGGCGTCCTCCTCGGTGTAGTTCCCGAGATCGAGCAGCGCGTCGAGCAACTCGCCGCCTTTCAGGCAGGACATCACGATGTAAAACTTGCCGGACTGCACGAAGTACTCCTTGACGTAGATAACGTTCGGGTGCTCGAGCTTCTTCATGACCTCGATCTCGTTCCTGATCTCATCCACCGTCACCTCGTCGTCCTGGGGGGTCGCCGAGGCGGTTGCCTTCATCACCTTGATGGCGAACTCCTCCTTGGTGGCCTTGTGCGTCGCAGACCACACCACCGCGTACCCGCCCGTGCCGAGAACGGACTTCATGTCGTAGATGTCCTGCACCTTGCGCACGTTCTTCAAAGTGGGCTGGCTCATGGCACGTTTCTTCGCCGCGCGCGCCAGCGCGGCGGCGTCCTCCGAACCGGGAGGGGGGGTGCGCGCCGCCCCGGACGCCGCGGACTTCGCCGACCTGGACTTGGTCGTACTGCTCGTCGTGCCCATGGTGCGCGATCTGCCGCGAGCGGGGGGGACACGGCCACGATGTGTTGCTCGAGGCGCTGTGTCGAACTCCGAAGTTTTTTTGCCGGTAAAAACACGAGCCGCGCGATTCGGATACTTCGCCGACCGGTCGCGTTTCGGGTTGACCGCGGGACGCCGGTCCGCCGATCGCGAGTTCTTCGCGCGAAACTTGATTTTGACCGAGCCAAAAAGATCCCGCGAGCTTTCACAGCGGGCGTGTTCCCAGAAAAATGCCGACGTCGCGTCCGACAAAAGATCCGAGACGCCACACGCGCTCCCGCGCGGCGCGGTGACACGCCACGGACACGCGTTCGGTGACACGCCCGCGCGTCGAGGCGTCCCTACCAACGGAGGCAAACGCGGGAGCTGACCACGGGAGAGCCCCGCGACGCTCGCTTCGCAAGAGCCTCGCACCGCTTCGCCGTGACATCCGTCGTTCGGTGAAAGCGACTCGACGAAGGGGAACGACTCGACGGAAAAGCGGATGACGACGTTCGCGCTGGCTCCGCGCCCGCCCCCCCGGGACACCTCCCTGGAGTGCTCCCGGTCGTCCTCTGACGCGACGCGCCCGCGCCCGCCGCGCCCCGGGAAGGGCCCCAGGACGGGGCGGACGCACAGGCTCGCGTCCCGAACGAAGCGCCCCGCGAACGATGAAAACGCCGACGAAAACGTTTCGTCGGAAAACGTTTCGTCTTTTATCGGTACGCGAGGCGCGTTCGCGCCTCGGCCGCCCGCGGGCGCGCCGGCGGCGCGCGGCTCCGACGATGACGCTGAGCGCTCGGCCCTGCTCCACGCCGTGCGCTGCGCGGAGGAGGAGGCGTCGGCGTCCTCCCTGAGACGGAAAGGACAGGTCAAGGCGCGGCGCGACGGAGGAAACGGCGACCCCTTTTCGCGTCGGCGCTTCGGCACCGCGTTTGACGGCAACAGGCCGAGGACGCCGCCCGAGGCGGCGTCGAAAAAACCGTTTCGCCGGCGCGCCGTCTCCGTCGTCGCCCCGAAGGGTCGCGGCCGAACGGGTCGGGGCGGGGGCGGGGCTGTCCATGGCGTCGCGAGCGAAGGGGAAGACTGGGTCGCGTCGGGCGCGTCGGGTGACTCGACGCGCGCGACCGGACGCGACCGAGCGCACTTTTTGCTGACTAAAAGTCTGACTAACGCCGCCGTTCAGTGGGCGCCCGGCAGCCGCGCCGTCGTGCGCGCGTGGGGCGAAAAAAACGCCGACGCCGCGGAGGGAAAGACGGCGTCGCCCGAGTCCCGTCGCGACGACGCGCCCTCGCGCGAGTCGGCGTATTCCTCCGGGTCGACCGAAACCCGCGTCGGTCAGCGCACGGCGCGCGCCATCGACGCGCTTCGGTCGACCCGGCGGCGCGCCTGGAGCGCGGACGCGTCGCCGTACGCGGCGAGCCTCAGCCTCGCGGGGACGCTGCCGCCGGCTCGCGGCGCGCGGCCTTTTTTGTCCGGGCCCCGCCGAAAACAAATCGCCGCCGACGACGGATCGGCGCGCGCGTGGTCGCGCGGGCGAGCGGGCACGCCGCCGAAGACGCTGCGAAGACGCTGCTTGGAGCGACGCGCCTGTGAGGCGCGGGACTGGGAACGGCAGTGCGCCGATTTGGAGGTGGAACGCGACGCGCTGCGTCTGGAGAACGCCAGACAAAGCGACGCGATCGCGTCGTTGACGCGGCGGCTGGCGGAGGCGACGGAGGCTCAAAACAAGCTCCGTCGCGAAACGCGAACCCGCGTCAAGAAAAACGACCCGGAATCTCCCGCGCCGCGGGCCCGCGGCGCCGCGGAATCTCCCGTCGCCGAGCATCTCGAAGCCGGCTTCCGCGCGTTCCTCACCGGGGCCGCCGGAGACGTTTCGCGTTCGAAAGAAGTCTCCCCGCTTTTCGGGGCAGCGTCGCCGAAGAGCTCCCGCGGAAAAGACGCTCGCGCGCGTTTTCCCTCCTCCCCGTCGCCCGCGTCCGCCGGGTCGCCGCGGTCGCCGCGGTCGCCGCGGTCGCCCGTCTCGGGTCTCGCGATTCCGTTCGCGAACGCGCGCTCGCCGGTCCGGTCGCCGCCCCGAAACGCGCTCGCCGGCGTTCTCGCCGCGGGGGGTTCGTCGCGCGAAACGAGCGCTTCTTCTCCGAAGGACACAGAGAAAGGGAAAGACGACGACGACCCCGCGGCGGCGGCGGAAGACAGCCCCCCGAGCGCGTTCCTCGGGTTTTTCCCGGCGTCGCCATCGCGCGAGCTGGACGGCGTCCCCGCATGGCCGCCCGTCGCGAACGGCGGGGCGTCCCCGGGGACGTCCCCGCCGGGGACGGCCCCGCGCCGCGGCGCGCGGGTCCCCGCGGCGGGCGCGCTGGGCGTCCCCGCCGGCTTCGAGATGGGCGGCGCGCTGTCGGAAGATGAGGACGGCGGGGACGGACCCGCCGAGCCGAGCACGCCGCCACCGGCGCGAGGCGCCGGGGAGGTTTTCGGAGCCACCGCGGTTGGCTCGACCGGAAAGAACGCGACGCGCCGCTCTGAACCGTCGGCGGTGATGCGGGCGACGCGGTCCGCGCGAAACGAGTCGTCGAGCCAGCCGTCCAGCCCGGTTTCCGCCGTCGCGTGTCCGTCGTGCGTGACCGCGCGGGCGCGCCACGAGGCGTCCGCGACTGAGCTCGGCGAGGCGCTGCGCGCGGCGCGAGAGCGAAACGAAGCGCTCGAGGGCGCGAACGCGTCGCTCGAGTCGCGACTGGCCGCGGCGGAGACGGAGCTCGCAGAGTCGACCGCCGCGTTCGAATTCCAGAGACTCGATTCGGACGGGGACGGACGCGTCGGTCTGGACGACCTGCTTCGCGCCGAGCTGTTCGCCTCGTACGCGCAGCCGGTGGTCGAGCGCGTCTTCGAGCGGTGGATCACGTCTTCCGTCGCGAACCCGACGCCTCGCGACGCGACAACCCGGAACAACCCCGCGACGATCGACGCGGCGGGTTTCGCCTCTTTGCGCGATTGCGCCCGGAACAAAACGCGCACGCGCGCGTCGACGCGTTTCTGGTTCCAGATCGTGGACGTGGACGGCGACGGCGTGCTGAGCGGGCACGACATAAAATGGCTGTACGACGCCGTGTACAAGGACGACGGCGCGTGCGTGTCGCTGGCGGACCTGACATGCCAGATCTTCGACATGGCGGGCGCGGACGCGGCGCGCGGCGGCGGCGTCGATCTCGCCGCGCTGCGCGAAAGCCGCTTGGCGGATGGCATCTTCAACATCCTGTGCAACCACGACGACATGCTCCTGAGGCGGAGCACGGCGGAGTTCTCGAGCGAGCACGCCGTGCCCATGTAGAGACGAAGAACGCGGATGAAAGAGCTGTTGTACAGCTATGCACACGTAACGACTTAGAAGGCATTATTGTAGCCATGAATAGCTCGTCTAGTATAGCTAAACACGCCGCCGTCTACCCGTCCGCCCCCAGCCCCAAGCGCTTCTGCCTGGCGCTCGCCTCCACGGGCTCGGCTACGCCTGTTTTCTCCTTCCCCAGGCCCTCCCCGGGCGTGAACCCCATCCGCGCGAGCATGCGCCCGCCGAAACCGGACGTGTGCCTCTCGAAGGCACCGAAAGCGTCGCCGCCGGCGGCGACCGGAAGCGTTCGGAAGGTTCGAAGCGCCGACGCCGGAGCGTCCGAGCGCGACGCGGGGCGATCGGCGTCGGCGTCGCCGCATTCGGCATCGCCGCCGTCGGCGTCGTCGCCGTCGGCGTCTCCGTCCCTTTTCGCGTCCTCGTGGCCGTCTTCCAGAGTCCCCCCCGCCGCGAATCTCACCCCCAGCCGAAGCGGAGGGTTCGCAGCAAACACCTCCTCGTCCCTTCTTCCTCGCGACCTCGTCGCGTTTTTCGGGGCGTTATACGCCCCCGCGCCCCGGCGCCCGGGGCGCGTCGTCGGCGGCGCGCGTCGCGCGTCTCCTTCGGCGCCCGCGGCGACGCTTCCGCGGGAACCGCGAAGGGTCTTCGCCAGCCTCGCGAGGCGCGCCGGGTCGTTCAGGAACGCCTCCCGAGTCGGGACCGGGGCGGCGATCGCGGAGGCGCGGGCGGCGCGATCTTCCGTCGACGAGAGGGCGGCGGAAAAAGCCTCCCCCGACGAATGATGAGAATCGTCGCGCGCGTCCCCCGACGACGACGCGACGCCGGCGCGACGACGCGCGCCGATATTGATACTCCGGGGGGTTTCGACCCTCTCGACGGTCACCTCCACGCGTTTCTTGTTGGACCGACCGCGCACCGCGGTGACGCGCAAGCCGGGGAAGCACCGCGCGAGCGCGGCGATCGTCTTCGCCTCTTTCACGCCGCAGACGCCCCCGTTCGGGGGACGCCAAAACGCGTTTTGGCGCGAAGCGTCTTCGGCGGAGTCCTCCGCGGAGGGCGCGGCGGAGGGCGTCGGCGACTTTTTCGTCCTCGACGAAACCTCCGACGCGCTCGCGGCTTCGCCTTCGCGGAAGACGCCTTCGCCTTCGTTCGGAACCGCCGTTCGCCGTTCGGCGAGCCTCTCGAAAGCCGCCTTGACGTCCGCCGGCGTGAACCCGTGTCGCTTCGCCGAGCGCGCCGCGCGCGTCTCCGCGACGTGCCGCTTCTTCAGCATTCTCTTCTCGCCCTTCGCCAGCAGAGGCTTCTTCTGGCGCCGAGCCTCGTCCGCCCGCCGCGTCGCCCCGGACGCGGAGGCGCCCGCGCGGCCCGTGCTCCACGCCCACGCGGGCGCGCCGTCGGCGCCGGGCGCGGAAGCCGCGGCGACAATCTCGTCCGCGGTCGCGTCCGGGGGGAACCACGGCGCTCCCTCGTCGTCCGACCCAGACGACGACGGCGGCGAAGACGCGCGAGCGCGTCGAGGCGCGCGAGGCTCGTCGTCCACCGCGAGCGCGGCGAACGCCGACCCGAACCTCGGTTCTTCCTCGACGTCATCCTCGGAGCTCGACGCCCTCGTGGCGTGCTCGAGGTACGCCGCCGCGCCGTCCATGCGCGACGACCGCGCGTCGCGCGGTGGCGTCGAGGCGCGGAGGGAGCTGGAGACGTCATCCGAGGACCGAAAGCGCTCCGAACGAGAAAAAGCGAAAAGGGACGTGACACACAAATCTCACCGGTCTAGAGCTGTATAACTGCGTCGACCCCCGCCCCGCGTTCACTCCGCGATGGCCGCGCACGCGTCGACGTCGTCGCCGTGGGCAGCCTCGGCGCCCCCCCGCCCGTGCGGTCGCGACGCCAGACCCGGCGCGCGCCGCGCTCCCTCCCCGCGGACGCGTCGAGGCGCGCGTCTCGTGGCGCACGGCAAGAAAGGCAAGAAAGGCGGGGGCGGCACGATCACCGCGCCACCTTCCGCCGCGACGTACGTCACCGTGTCGGATGACGGGAGCGACGACTGGCGCCTGGACGAGATCGCTTCGCTCATCCGCGACGGGTGCGTGGGGATCATACCCACGGACACCAAGTACGCGCTGGTGTGCGACCTCGAGTCGCGCGCGGGCGTGCAGACCCTGTACGACCTGAAAGGCGCCGGGGCGTCCAAACCGATGTCCATCCTGTGCCGCGGTTTCGCCGACATCGACAAGTACACGCAGGGCTTCCCCGACAACGTCGTGCCCGGCCGGCCGCAGGCGTTCAAGATCGCCAAGAAGTGCCTTCCGGGGCCGTACACGTTCATTCTGAACGCGGGGAAGGCGTTGCCCAAGGTGTGCCTCGCCGATCCCAAGTCGAAGAGCAAAAACTGCCGATCGCGCAAAACCGTGGGCGTGCGGATGAGCGCGCGCGCCACCACGGCGGCGCTGTTATCTCGACTGGACCGCCCGTTACTCAGCACGACCGCGCCCGCGAACGGCCCGTTCGGCGAGGACGAACCCGACGGGTTGCAAGACCCCGCGGTGTTGGCGGAGAGTTTCGGAGACCGACTGGCCTTCGTCGTGGACGCCGGCGCGTCATTCAACCCGCCGAGCACGGTGCTGGACCTCTCTGGCGGGACGCCGACGCTCATCCGGCGCGGCGCCGGGGACGCCAGCCTGTGGGTGGACGACGAGGACGCGGGGGCGGGGGCGGACGACGAGGACGCGTGGGGGTGGTGAAACGACGAGACGAAACGACGAAATCGGGGCGGTGTGTCGCGCGCTCCGGCGCGAGCGCGATGTACAATGTATGACGAGCTAGAGACTAACTACGCTATCGATGCGTCGTCGCGAGACGACGTCGGGACGCGCGCCGAACGCGCCTAACCTTACGCGGCGTCGCCCGCGACGCTTTTCCCGACGACGCGCTTCTTCCCCTCGGCTTTTTCCTTCGACGCCGCGAGCGCCTCCGCCCGGTCCAGCGCCTCGTCCATGTCGGGCACGACCCCTTCGACGTGCAGGTGCGTCGCCGCCGGTAACGGCACGACGGACAGCACGACCGGTATGAGGATCAGTCCGACGGCGAGCCCGTACACGATGGTGGAGAAGAGCAGCGCGAAGAAGGTGCGGAAGATGACGGATCGCGAAAACGCCATGGGCATCGTCCCGACCAGAGTCGTGCCTCCGCCTTTCAGGATGCTGCTGCCCATCGTGCGCATCGTGTACTGCACGCGCTCGACGCGGCACAGCCCGGGCGTGGCGAGGAACGCGTGGCAGAAGTGCAGCGTGTAGTCCACCGCCAGACCCACCGCCATCACGAAGTTGATCACCGAGATGACGTTGAAGCGCACGCGGCTGACGACGAGCGTGGTGAACAGAAACACGTCCACCACGCCGACGCCCGCCACCGCCACCCCCGCCGCGGGGTGCGCGAGGGCCAACACGCACACGATGAACACTCCCGTGCCCGCGAGCGATAAGTTCAACACCAGCTCGTCCAACAGCACCGCGTCTTGTTGCCAGTACACGAGCAACTCCTGGAACGTGAACGCGCGCGGGCGGTCGAAAGCGACGCTCGCGACGAGAAAAGCAGACTGTTCTTCCGCGTTCGGGTCGTCCGTCTCGGATCGCGACCCGACGACGAGGTCCATCCGTTCCGCGACGGGCTCGACACCCGAGTCGTCGTCGTCGTCGTCGTCGTCGTCGTTCGAATCCACGACGAACATCCACCGTACCTGCTCGTCGCACCGAATCATGTCCTCGTATATCCTCAGCTGCAGGGGGTAGTTGTCCGCCACCGGCGCGGCGCGCGTGTAGACGACGGACGCCGCCGGCGGACCGAGCCCGGAGTCCGAGTCGGGGTCCAGCGGGCGGCGGAGCGCGGCGGCGAGTTCCGGGCGAGCCGCCACGGCGGCATCCAGCGCCGCGTTGAAGTGCTGTTCGGGGATGAGGTCCGGCCCTTCCGCCCCCGTAGCCTCCAGGCCTCCGAAGGGCACGGCGGCCAGGGCGCACGTCTTGGCGGCGACGCCCAGGGACGCGCAGGGCGCCGAGACGTTGGCGGCGGCGGCGGCGGCGACGGCGGCGACGAGCCAGTTGCTTCGCGGGCTCGCGCCGTCCTCCCCCGCGTAGGCCGCGACCGGCTCGACGTAGGGGGACTCGAGGAACACGCCCCAGGCGGCGAGGACGCGCGCCTGCGCCGCGGGGGTCTCGTGCCTGAACCCCTGGAAGTGGTGCTCGAGCGCGATGCCGGTTTGCGACTCGAACCGTTTGTCGAACACGCTGAAGTACCCCTGCAGAAACGAGTCGTCCGGCGCGAGCGCGGTGCGCGGCAGACCCTCCTTTATGGAGTCCTCGTTGGCGAGCCCGGCGGCGCCGTACGCGGCGAAGACGAGAATCACGGCGACGCGCGTGGGGGTTCGCATCAGGAACTCGGAGTAGTTTCGCACGACGCGGTCGAACCAACCGCCGCCGCCGTTCGTCGCGCCGATCACCTTTTCGAGCTCGCGCCGCCGCGCGCGATGCCCTTCGGCGCGCGCCGGCGGGAGCGGCCGAGACTCGGCGGCGGCGGCGTCGAACGCGCGCTTGGGCGCGCCGCTCTCCTGGTCCCTCGTCTCCAGAAGCGCGAGCACGGCGAAGAAGAAGCTCGCGACGACGACGAAGTCGCACAGGATCGTGACCGAGGCGTACAGGCAGAACCAACGCACCGCGGGTATGACGGTGAGCGACCCGAGCGCGAAGGCGAGGACGTTGGTGAGCGAAGTGATGGCGATGCTCGCGCCGGCGCGCTCGGCGACGAACTCGAACCGCTCGCGCACCGAGCCGCCGTCGCGAATCGTCTCGCGCGCGAGCCGAAACGCCTCCAGCAACACGACGACGTCGTCGACGCCGACGCCGAGGAAGATGAACGGGCCGATCTGCGCCAGCGACGTGAACTTCACCCCGCACCAGATCACCGCCCCGTACCCGGCGGCGACGCCGAGCGCGACGGAGACGACGCCCCAACTCGCGGCGGCGGCGGAGGACCTGTCCGGCTTGCGCCGAAACAGCTGACCGAGGGACGTCGCGACGGAGATGGCCGCGAACGACGCCGCGACGAGCGGGATGTCCCCGGTGACGCTCCGCGCGATCTCCGTGTCGAACGCGAGGCTGTACGCGAAGTTGAGCGTCAACGGAGGCGCGCGCGTCGTCGCGTCGGCGCGCGCGCGCGCGACGGTGGTCCCGTCGGGGGAGGCGAGCCTCGCCGACTCCGCTTTCATGAGCGCCTCGAAAGCCTCCGCGAGCGCGCGAACGGCATCCTGGCCTTTGTCCGCGTCCAGCAGGTACGCGCCGTACACGGACTTCGCGGCGACGATCGCGCTGTCTCGACTCGCCGTCTCGAACGTCGCGCCGTCGTCGTACGCGGGCGCGCCCAAAACGCGAAGCCGCTCGAGCGCGCCGGACGAGCACCGAGGCTCGTCGTCGCCGAAAACGCCGTTTACTCTTCGCAAGACGCGCGCGTCTCGCTCGCGCGGGTCGCTCGACGGCTCTAAAACTTCAGCGACGAACGCGTCGTAGTCGCACCACAGCGTCGTGACGCTGTTCCGGACGCACGGCCGGTCGCTCCGTAGCCGGAAACACGTCTCTTGCCACCCCGGAATCGCCTCCACCTTCGCCTCCAGCGCGAACAGCGCGTCCACGACGGCGGCGGTGAGCGCGGCGTCCGAGCCATCCGCCGCGGAGACGATGACGCTCTGCCAATGCGGCTGCGAGCCGAAGAGCGCGCGGACGCGCTCGCGGTTACGCATCACCGCGGTGTCCTGCGGGACCCAGAGCTGGTCCGTCCGCGTCGCCAGCTCGAGCCGGTGCACGCCCGCGGCGCACAGCAGGATCAGCGCGACGCTCGCGGCGATCACCGCGCGGGGGCGGGGCAGAACCGCCTCGACGGTCCAGCGCACCATTCCGCGCGCGAGCAGGCGCGACGGCAGCGTGAGGGTGCCCATCGCGCGCGACGACGGAGGCGCCATCGCGGCGGCCGCGCGCGAACGGGGTGGCCTCCCGCGGCGACGCGCGCGTCCGCGCGGAGTGGGCGCTCGGACCCACCGTGTCCGACAAAAGTGCTGTCGTCCAAGAGTAGGTTTCGTACCCTGCCCGAAGTCCCCGAAGTCTGAAACGGTTCGAGAGCACCTCAACGCCGTCGGCCGCACACGTCGCCGACTGGCGACTGCGAACTGGAGGCCGACAGACGTCCGGTAAACCACGACCTGTTTTCCGATCCTTCACCGTTCCCCCACACGGGGTGGCGCGGGCACGCGTTGAGACGAGAACGCGACGACGTTCGGCGCGCGGCGTCGCGACGATGTCCACGGTGCGCGTCAAGCGCAAGCACGTGCTCGACAGCGACAGCGACGAGTCCGACGACG
>MDSV01104626.1_pt1 | contig 21136 bp, 19 predicted proteins | sample 810851 | NCBI WGS metagenome assembly MDSV01 (sample SAMN05326640, study PRJNA326480) | marine metagenome | isolation source: seawater | place: Atlantic Ocean: North East | collected 2012 | reverse complement strand
GAACCATTGAAGGTTTGCTCAATGGCTTCCATTGAGAAATTTGTGTGACGACGGTAAACTACTTTGAAGAAAGTAATTTGCGGGTTACCTGTAAGGTAAATATCTTGGGCACCATAAGCTACAAGTTGCATTAATCCTCCTCCCATTGTATAAATCTATACAAGAAAAAAAATATGGATTTAAAACATTCGATATTCACAAATATTAAAGAATTCTCTATTATTATTACTATTAATAGAACAAATATGTATTACGATATAGAGTATTACGAGAAATTGTATGCAATTCGTATGGATATAATAAAAAAATATAATATTAGTACTTTTCATTTGTTAGAAAGTTTAAAAAATACTATTTATACAAATGAAACAAACTGCGAAACTTCTCTTTTAACATTTTTTAATAAGAATTATGTATTCATAGTGATTGGAGAACAATGTATGATTGTACCTAAATTATGTGCAATTAGATGGGGATATTTTGAAGCAATTATAGAAAGATGGACTGAATGCATCTCGCATACCCAAGTGATTGATATTACTACATTACTAATAGACTCAAATATATTAAAGGATGTCTCTTATAAACACTACACTAAAGATATACTAAAATGCTTATATGAATCAAGAATGTGTCGTATTTATTGTTGGAGCAAAAAACAATCAGAATATTATAAACCATTATTGGATTTATTAATTCCTCCAAAAGATTATTGGGAATATAGTCCTCCCGTTAGCAACTATAACTTTGGATTTTGGAATCCAGCAACAACATTATTTACGCCATCTGCAGTTGAGAATCAAGATGAACTCACGGAACCGAATCCAGAAGAACATCTACTTAATGACCCCGAAAATCCCCAAACAACCGCCGACGACGCCCTCGAAACCGTCGCAGATTAATAATTTAAATATACGATAACATTAAGATTATTATGACATTTAATGTGTCTTTTTATGATCAGCGAAGCTCAATAGTTTCGGTGTCGCTTGAGGCGTCAGAATTCGACTCTGTACATCAATTAAAATCAAAGCTATGTATTCTTCCATCACCTATAGCGAATTCTCCAGATGATATTTATTTATGGATTGATGAAAAGAATTCTCCGTTCATTAAAAATGGTAAAAACTCAAATTATAAAGGGCATGATATTATTGGACGAAAAAATATTAATTGCACAACTCGTGCTGAGCTAAAGCTATGTACAGCTGACTGTGCTAGTTGGGTAAAAGATTGGAGTCGTATAAAAAGTATTCCTTTATCTTTAGACACAATTAATAACATAAAAAAACATTCAACTAGTGTTACAAAAATTGAATCTATTAAAATTCCACCATCGAAACTTAAAGAGAAATTTCACGCTCATACCGCAATTTTGGCTGATATCATTCAAAAAAAAGATAATATAAATTTAGAAAGGTTATTTAACAAATTTCAATTAAACAAAAATATACCCATTTGTAGGTATACAAATTTAGATAAAGTGCAGACAAAAATTTATTCCCCAGCAATAAGTTGTTCAAATTTTAATGAAAAATTCTGGGCACGATTTCCTTCAGAACCAGGTGTTAAACAAAAACATTTACAATTTAAATTTGAATTTTCAAAATGTACTGTCTATATTTCATTAAATATTGACGGTAACCTTGCAATAGCATGTCATTCTGAGATTGTAAGTTATACAGATGAAGATAAATGGAAAAAAATATATAAAAATATAGTTAATTGGATTATTGAACCAATCAATAATATTATAGAAAATAGTATCGAAAATTATTCATTTGAAAATCTAAAATACAGAAATATTATAACTTCAATTTATTTGAAAAAAAATGTTAATATCAATACAGATTTACTTGAACAATTCTATTCAAATATTCCATTTTTCACATACGATATAAAAAATGAAAAAAAAAGAATGAAATTTATTAAAATATCTGACTATCAAAGTTCAGATAAACGTATTGATATCGCCCGAGAAGTCTTCGCGCACGGCCTTGAGGAAAATGTCCTGGTAGAACGACTAGGAATTCTATTTATGATATCAGAAAAAAATGCACGTTCCGTCCTCAGCTCTGCCGCCTCGTTGAGCTCGGCACCGCCGACACAGCCCGCCGGAAATATATTTCATATATCTTTATCCGATTCCAATAATATTAGAATAATTTATTATGGTAAAAAATTTAATGAAATTGAATACGCTACAAAAATAATAAGAAAAATTTTATGGGAAGGGCGTCGCAGGACGTCGCAGACGTCGGCCGCTGTCACACAGGACGCCACGCTCGCGCAGCAAGATGACGAGGAATTAGATGCATTTCTTGATAGCATTGATAGTAGTGAAGATCTCGTTTTCGAAGATGATGATATTCTGGACGACGACGAGCGCGAGCTCGACGAGCACGCCGGGCCACCACCAACACTAGTCGACGAAGTGAGTGACGACGACGACGACGACGACGCGGTGGCACCGCCCTCAAAAATTAAAGTAAGTAAAAAAAATAATATTATATTACCCGCTGTTCCACAAAAACGCCAAGATATTGAATTTGATCTACCACCTATTAATTGGGATTTAACAAAAACAAAAGCCCAAAATGTACGCGAGTATCGCTCAAAAAGAATTAAGTATTATGATCCCGATTTGTATAGTCAAGTTTTCACACTCACTGGCGAAAAAACTAGTTCCGGAAGGGGTTCATCTTTCATAACTTCGTGTTATCCAACTTCAGCACATCCAATTGCATTTAACAATGGTGAACATGAAGAAATTTTAAAAAGATTAGAAGATTACGAGAAAAATGCAGGTTCAGAAATTAAAAGAATTTTAGACTTTAAGGAATATAGAAATATATGGTATTTATCATGTGAATGTATCTGTTTAAGATGCATGATACCACTTGGAGAAAAAGAACTTTTGGCTAATGAAACATGCCCTATTTGTAAAAAGAACGATTATACTATTATAAATACGAAGCGCAATCCAGGTAATTTTATTAAATTAGTGCCACAGGATTTAATTGTCAAAACGCAAAACAATGAAGAACAAGCCGGCGCTTTTCCATGTAGAAGAAAACGCGAACAAAAGAAAAAAACTCTTAAATCAAAATCTCTTTCAAAAAAGAAATCTACTAAAGACATTTATGTACTTAAAACAACATCATTTCCATTAGCAAAAAACAAATTGGGTGATTTACCTGAAAATATGCATAAAATGTTTCAAAATACTGCACAACTATCTTATGGCAGTTTGCCAAAAATAAAAAGTGAATTCTATCTTAGACAAGGTATTTATGATGATTTTAACCAAGCATTGCAAAATTCATTTTTTAAAACAATTGCATGGCTTGCTGAATTATCTGAACAAGAATTAAAAAAATTAATAATCAAAAATTTGTCTGTACCTAAACAATTAATAAGAACATGCTCGGGTCTACTCCTGAATATGTTTTCAACACCCTGCGCCTGCGTTGGCTACACCGAATGGTTAAAAAAATACAATATTTCTGATACACAACTACACAAAAAAGCATTTACTTCATATCAAAATATTGTTAATTTTATTAACGATAAAGATATTAAACATAATCACACTATTTGGTGGGCTATACTATGTTCACCTGGTGTAATATGGACAAACGGACTCAATTTATACCTTTTTAATATTTCAATATCAAATGATGGTTCATCTAAAGTTCAGTATATATGTCCATATAATGGCGAACCTTATTATTATCATTATGGTGATGGATATGAAAAAACAAAAACAGCATTTATTACTTTTAGATATTCCAATAATTCAATTGTTTATGAACCAATTGTCAAATGCTCTTACAACTCTAAAATAAATACAAAATTGTTCGATAGCAACGAAATATGGGAATTAGTTGCGCCATTAAGGATCCATTCCGGAATTTCATATCCAAATAAATATATAAATTATTTAAGGAACAATAATTATATTAAAAATCCATTATCCTATCAACAACTTAAACGTATTCTTAAATTTATTAAAATCAAAATATATGCTCAAATAATTAATGAACTAAACCAAATAAAAGGTGTTTTAGTTAATTATAAAAAATATAGCTACTATATTCCCGTATCAATATCGTCACTACCCAATGAACCAAAATTACTTATATTAGATAAAATGCCATTCGATAATTTACCACCTTTTAATGAAGCAATATCTTTCTATACTTTCTTAAAAAAATATAATATTAAATCGAATCCACTAGAATATACTGTTAATTATAGCAATAATAATATTAACGGATTAGTTTTAGAAACAAATGACATTGTCCCAGTTGCAGAAACACCACCTGGAAGTCATAATATTATTAATCTCAAAAAAAGTAATAAAACAATATATACGCGAAATATATTTACAAGCGATGATGACAGAATCAAATACATAAATAAATTTAACAAATTTTGGTCAGAATATGATAAATTTGTAATGAAAATTTCGAAATCTCTCGGAAATCGCGCGCGCGGCGCGAAGGCGCCGGACCTGGCAAAAGTTGCCAAACCAAATAGTGAAATAGAAAAGGAATACTTGTCTATACTATTAAAAGAATTTAACTATAATTATTCAAGAAGGGAAGATATATTTACTTCTAGAACTCCTAGTTTTTTGGATTCCCTGAATAAGGGTGGTAACGATTCAATAACATTCTATGATAATGAATCAAAAGAACAATACATAAAAAACAAAATAGAACAGGAAAAGTACAAAAAGTATATACCTAATCTCGATATAGATAATAGTAATATTATATTAGATAAATCAGACTATTTAACCACAAATTCAGGCACAAATTTGCCAACAAAATGGCAAAATATATTGCTAAGAGATTTTAAATATGATAACTTAAATCCTCATGCATGGATTACTAAAATAGCACCTCATAAATTTCATAAAAAACTTATTGAATTTCAAAATAAATATGATTGGTTAAAAATTTCAAATTTACTAAATGTAGGTATTATACTATTTAATATTAGCAGTGTTAAAGCTGTCATACCAAATTCAAATAATTACCAATTTTTTATCTTATTCTATAACCATAATAATAAGCATTATCCAATATTCTTAAATAGGTCTAATAAAAATGAAAATAATGCATTTAACATAAAATCATCTGAATTATCTACAGAACTTTTAGATATTTTAGGCCTCGACGGCGCCCCGCGCCTTCAGCCATCACCATCGCCATCACCATCACCATCACCATCACCATCGCCATCACCATCGCCATCGCCATCTCCATCGCCATCTCCATCGCCTAAAACATCAATTACATATTGTAAAATCTCAGAAAAATCAAAGAATAGAAAACATTGTGTTGTCACCAATAAAGAAAATGAAAATGATATTGACAATTGTATTTTTAATGAGAAAACGAAAAGATGTAACACCACACCAGAGGCTACGCATGTTGCATCTTTAAAAAGTTATTGTAAATTATCCGAAAAAGCAAAAGACAAAAAGAAAAAACATTGTGTTGCTACACGTATTAAAGAAGAAAACGATACAGAATCATGTCATTACAATGACAAAACAAAAAGATGTAATACTAGAAAACATAAATAATCATAATATGGAATTATATTTGTGAACATTTATTGTTGGTTTAGATGACTTTGTTTTAAATGCAGAGGGATCCCATTGACGGTCACTCTCGCTTCCACCACCTTCACCATTGTAATTTCTATTACTATAATTCCAAACTTCTGGTTTTCCTAATCTAAATGGCGGGTGACTTGTTGCTTTATACCAAAATACTTGTTCATCAATGCGATTACTTTGAGCATTGTTATTAATTACAAGACATTCGTAATTTTCTGTACATTGATCCATAATTTGACAAAAAACTTCAAAATTTGGAAACATGCCCGCATAACACTCATATAATCTTTTACGATTTTGAACAATATTTTCTCTTAAAATAAATACATAGTCTATATTTGTTCTTAAATTTGGTGGTATACCGAGCGCATATTGCATTGTAATAATAAAAAACATTTTGAAATGTCTTCCATTCATAAATAAAGAACGAATATGTTTTGATCGCGTCCAAGAATTGTCATATAAACAGTCGTCTAATATTAAATAAGCACTTGGATTTATTAAAGCTGCATTATGACCACCGTGCCTTTTCTTATGTATTAGTCTCTCTTGACGTGTTAATACTCTTTGTATTATCTCTTCATTATATTCATTATGAATAAATATTGGAGGAACCATATTTCCATAAAAACAATTTGCAGATTCAGTTGCTGATATTACAGTTCCGACTGGTATTTGACGATGATACCATAATAAATCTTTTACTAAAAAACTTTTACCAGTATTTCTTTTACCAATCATAACTACAACTTTATCGGGTGCTATCGAAGACATATCGAATTTCTTTAGTTGAAGTTTCATGTACATAGAGAAGGAAAAAAAATGAAGTCATTTAACACTAATCGTATATATATAATTTATAACTATGAGTGGTGAAATAATTCGAAAAAATACTAGTTTAATATTGTCTGAAATTATTAATGACCATAAAATAACCACTAATTTAGAAAGAGGAGTTTATAACTTTACAATATGGAAAGCGAAACAAAGACATGAACCATGTACATGGGACAATATTAATTTTGTTAACATTTATAAGAACAAATTGAAACAAGTATGTGCAAATCTAATTCCAAGTTGTTATGTTCATAATCAAAATCTAATTCATAAATTAAAGAAAGGTGAATATTATCCACATGAGATCGCATTTCTACCACCAAACAAACTTTATCCTGAAAGATGGGAAAAGATTGTTCAAGAAAAAAACAAAAGAGATGCTGTTATTTCCGAAATAGATTTTGGACAAGCGACTGAGCAATTCACATGTGCTAGATGTAAAGGTACCAAAACAACTTACTATACAATGCAGACAAGAAGTGCAGATGAAGCCGAAACAGTATTTATAACATGTCTCCAGTGTGGAAGAAGGTGGAGAAAATAAAATGGTCTCAAAATAAAAAATTCATAGTATAATTAATACTAATGTACGAAATACTATATTCTATTGCTATTTTCAGTATAATATCATATATTTTTTATTCCTGGTATAATCCAAAATTGGTATATGTTCGCTCACGCGTAGATAAACAAATTTACGTTGTTCGTAATTCGCAAGATAAACAACAAGCTGCCGACTTACTTGCAAATGTCAGTAAAAGACTACACAAATTAGTGTCAAAAATGTCTGAAAAATACGGAAAATCTCACTCAGGTGTAAATTTATTAAAACAAAGATTTAAAGGTCATGAAATACGAGAATCTTTACCTAAAGCAAATCAAACAAGTTACAGTCTTAATAAAGGAGAAAAAATTGTACTTTGTATACGTGCTAGGAATAGCGCTAAAACATTAACTGATATAAATACAATTACATTCGTTGCTCTACATGAAATGGCTCACGTAATGACTGTGTCAATTGGTCACAAAAAAGAATTCTGGGAAAATTTCCGATTTATATTGGCACACGCTATAAAATGGAAAATTTATACACCTGTTAACTACAATGCATCCCCTAAACCATATTGTGGAATAAAAATTACAGATACACCCCTTAAAACGAACGACATTTCAAAATATTTTCAGTCTTAGTCGCTATAACGACGACTTTTTTTTTAAATTAATAGTATATGTCAAAATATACTTTAAAACGCCGTGGTCAGCAAGGTGGACCGCGGTCTCGCACACGCGAGACAGAACAGAATGATAATATATTCTTTTACAACGACACATCTTCATTAGAATGTCCTATCACTTTTGGTATATTTTATGACCCGGTAATTGCTGAAGATGGTCACACATATGAAAAATGGGCAATACTTAAATGGTTTGAAAATAATAACCGTTCACCTAAGACAAACAAACAGATTGGAAACTGTTTGATTTCAAATACAGCTTTAAAAATATTAATTGACCAAATCAAAGAATCACAGCCCGAAATTGTTACATATAGCGAAGACTTTCTTAATAAAGCAAAACTAGCAAAAGAAATTAAATTAAATACTCCAAATTCTATACGTGATAAACTCAGGGTCGCAATTCCGCGACAGACATCCGCGAACGGCTCGTCGTTCGAGACACCACGTGGCATTCGTCTAAGACGAGCAGACCTCCAAGCAGAACTTGATAAAATACTTTTCTCTTCACACACACATTCTACACACGTCGCCGCCGACGGCGCGTAAACTTTTTACATCCAAGTTTTCTACCTATTTTCACAGCCTTTTTACTTATTTTTTTAAATGAATATGGACGGCGGCTACGTGGGCGGCGTCTCGATGCACGTGTTTCAGCTGTATCAGCCCAAAATTTTGACGCAATTATTCCTTTACAATCATAATTACCATTTTTATCGCATACTGGATACTTTAATTCATCTGGTTTTAAAAAACATTCCTTTCTAAGAGCCAAGCGCTCTTCTTTTTTTTCTGGTTTTACAGACCCCCAACCGGCCGCAGACAATGCATCTTTATTATTAACCATTAATAAGTATAAATTTAAAAAAACAATAATCAATTTAAAATGAGAAATTCATTATGAGGCCATGTGTGTGTCTTTACCCCTGTAGTGCTTGTTGTAAAATTGTTCAGTGGTACGACAGTGCAATGTATTTATTACATAATCCAAATGCTTACTTAAGAAATTATGTTTTTTTATTCTTATGTGAAGATTGTTTTGTTGATTCAATATTTCAAAGTTTCAATATTTTTGATAATATGTTTAATAACGGACTAGTAAATGATGATTTTGGTATACCAAATAATTTAGATATAGATCAATTTATTAATAATCCACACTCAGACGGACCGATTCATGAAGAAGCTCGCAAGAAATATTTTTACATTGATGATAACCTAAAAGCTTTGTTAACACAAGATAATACATATCTAAAGAATGTTCGCTGGAACAAAGAATCTGATGAAGATTGGGAAATAGGACATCGATTTAATAATTATAAGTATGCATTTTCTTTCTTTATTAACAATTATGAGCCAGAATTAGAGTTCATACCCGTTTTACTAAGAACTATTACTGAAAACTATAATATTCCACTCTTATTTGATAAGAAATTTATTGATTATGCAATAGCAAATTCTAAGCTTTCAGAAAAAGAAAAATCATACTTCAACAACAAAAGAATACACCAATTGAGAATAGATTATATGAATTTAGAAAGACTAATGCCAAAAGATATTTTTGAATTATTATTAGAGTATTAATCATTATCCCTGCGGCAATCTGGCTGCACGAATAAGTATTAACAATAATCCAGCTATAGAAAGATTACACATTATTCCAAACATAGTAAATAATTGAAATATAAATCCTGCTCCACCAGATGTGAAGAGAGCAAACATAATCAAAAGTCTCGCAAACAATTCAATAAGATTTAAAGAATAATATGTAAAAAGTGCAAATATATTATATGATATAATTGAATAATATCCAGTTAAAATTGATACTAATGATATTAAATATCCTAATTCACTAAAATACCATAATAATGCTAATACTGTCATAAAATTGTAAGTATTTGCAAAAATTAGACATATATATACATTTCTACGATTATCTCCATTTGGGACAATACCTTCAACACTAATAGCACTTATACATATTTGAGCGAAGTTTTGATTATCATTTTGATTATCATTTATCAAAATATTAACGGTACCCATAGGTATTTGCAAAACTTCATCATCATTCGTGTCAACAATTGAAGCCAACGGATGCATACATTAAATTTAATATATCAAATAATACTTATGTGTTAACGGCGACGTTGCCCTTGGCGACCTTGCAGTGATGGCAAAAAAATGAATATTATTTTTATGTATAAATAGAATACAATTAAAATAAACTATATTTACTAATGTCTAAAATTTGGAATAGCGAATTTGTTCAAGCTCTTGATGAATTAGAAGACATAAATAAAAATAAGGGAGATATCTTCAGAGCAAGAGCATATAAAACAGCAGCTGATGCAATTTTACTTATTACAGAAGATATATATTCGGTTGAACAAATTAAAGATAACCCAGGTATTGGTAAAACTATATATACTAAATTGAAAAGCCTTGAAGAAACCGGTAAAATAGACGCGATTGAAAATGAAAAAGGTAATGTTTTACATCAATTATGTAAAATCTATGGTGTTGGTCCAAAAAAAGCAATCGAATTATCAAAAAAGGTTTCATCTATAGAAGAATTAAATACTAAACCAGAACTGTTAAATAACAAGCAAAAAATTGGTTTAAAATACTTTCACGATATATTAAAACGAATCCCACGTACAGAAATCTATGAATACAATAAAATTATACAACAAATATTGCCAACAGATTCTAAAGCAGAAATTGTCGGTAGTTTCAGACGAGGCGCATCTTCATCTGGTGATATTGATATCATATTTACAAGTGAATATCCAGAAGATTTCGATACATTTCTCGATAATGTATATAATAAAGGTATTATATTAGAATTCCTAAGTCGTGGACAAAAAAAAAGTCTAACGATTGGAAAATTAAGTGGCACAAATGCTGTGCCAAGAAGAATTGATTTTCTATATGCTCCGCCGCCTGAATATCCTTTTGCGATATTATATTTTACCGGATCAAAAGCATTTAATGTTGTTATGCGGCAACATGCACTAAATATGGGTTATTCACTCAACGAACATGGTTTTACACCAATTCCTAGAAATAATACAACATTTAAAACTGAAAAGGATATTTTCGATTTTCTTAAACTAGAATATAAGACGCCGGAACAACGGAAGAGTGGAGTTGATGTTGTTATTCTTAATTCTACACCAGCACCAGCACCAGCACCAGCACCTGCACCTGCAAACAATAAAAAAAAGAAAAAAATTAAACTAAAATACAAACCGTCAGAATTTCCTAATAATTATTCAGAAATGGATCTTGGAGATGTTGTTAAGTTGATTCGACGAGCAAGTGATTATTATTATAATTCGGCGCCTATAATGAGTGACTTAGAATTCGATTTGTTAAGAGAACATGTTGAAAAGGTAGCTCCAGATCATCCAGTTCTAAAGGAAATTGGAGCGCCAATAAAATCAAATAAAAAAAAAGTAAATCTTCCGTATTTTATGCCATCTGCTGACAAAGTGAAACCCGATTCTCTAGACAAATGGATAAAAAAATTCAAGGGACAATATGTCATTAGCTCTAAACTAGATGGTGTTAGTGCATTATATGTCGTATCTGGCAATTCTAAGAATTTATATACTAGAGGCAATGGCGCCATAGGCCAGGATATAAGTAATTTAATACCTTTTATTGAAAATCTAAAAAATGTAGATTCAGGAGATATTGTTGCAAGAGGTGAAATTATAATTTCTGACAAAGATTTTGAAAATAATTTCAAAGATACAAAAGCAAATCCCAGGAACACTGTCAGTGGTCTAGTAACTAGCAAAACGATACAAAAGAATTCAATGAAATATGTCCATTTTGTTGTGTATGAAATTATTAAACCAACATTAAAACCATCAGAACAATTTGAATATGCAAAAAAGAAAGGATTTGAAGTAGCAAATAATGAAATCAAAAATGAAATTAGTGTGAAATTTGCTTCAGATACCTTGGTCGATTGGCGTAAAAATTCGCCATACTCAATTGATGGTGTTATTATCACAGATGATGATATTTATAAACGTGAAAACAAAAATCCAAAACACATGGTCGCTTTCAAAATGGTTTTGCAAGATCAGAAAAAAGAATCTGAAGTAATAGGTATTACCTGGAATACGAGTAAACACGGTTTAAAAAAACCAGTTGTTCAAATTAAACCAATCAATATTGGTGGAGTTACTGTAAGAAATATTTCCGGACAAAATGGAAGATTTATAGTTGAAAATAACATTGGAAAAGGCGCGATAATTGAAGTTGTTAGAAGAGGCGATGTTATACCCTACATTGAAAAAATTATAAAACCAGCAGATAAACCAGATCTTCCAAGTGGTAATTACGAATGGACAGCTACAAATGTTGATATAATCGTCCCGAAAGACGATGAATCACAACATCAAGCGTCACTCGCATTCTTTAGTGGTATTGGTATCGATGGATTAGGTTCAGGAAATCTGAAGAAATTCAGCAAAGCTGGTTTTAAAACAATTCCGGAAATCTTGAACATGTCACAACATGACATATTGCAAATCGAAGGATTTAAGGAAAAATCAGCAAATAGAATTCATAATTCTATACAAAAACATGTGAAAAATAAATTTAAAGATGTTCCATTAGCAAAACTAATGGGTCTTTCTGGAAGTTTTGGTCGAGGGATGGGAGAAAGGAAAAATAATGAAGTTCTAAAAATGTATCCGGATATTCTTGAAAAAGATCATACAGAAACTGATATTTATGAAAGAGTCCTACTTGTACCAGGATTTTCAAAAAAAACAGCAATTCAATATTCTGAAGGACTGCCTAAATTCAAGCAATTCGCGAAAAACACAAATATTGATTATCAATATTCTTCAAAAAAAGAAGATAACACAAAAGTAGATAAAAATCACCCATTATTCGGGAAATCAATTGTATTTACTGGTGGGAAAATAGCTGATATTGAAAAATTTATTATTGAAAAGGGTGGAGAAATATCAAATTCAGTATCTACTAAAACGTTTGCAGTAATTACAAAAGATGAATCAACATCTTCTACAAAGTCGAAAAAAGCAGAGACAATTGGTGTACCTGTATATTCAGAGGATCGATTTCGAAATTTATTTCTATCATAAAGTAAATGTTAATAACAATTATTTCAATTATATTGTTACTATTTTTCGCAAGTTTTTTTGTGAGCGTCAAATTAAGTGGATTTGGAGCATCCAAAAAAAGTAAAGCATCCTCAAATGATGAAGGTGAAATACCACCCCCATCATCAGGATTAGCAAGATTTGAAGAAATACGATTCGATTTCCTTAGATTTTCTGAATTTTTCTTATTGAATAAAAGACCATATGGCATCAATAATCCTATTAATAATGCAACTGGGTCTATTAACACAGAATCACATGCGTATGAAATAGGCACATTTGACTCTACAGAATCAGAAGCTTGTAGATTAAATTGTGAAGATGACATGGATTGCAATGCTTGGGAATTTGGTGATAATGGAAATGGGGTTTCCCAATGCAGCAAATATAAGATACTCTCGTCCGCAGCTATAGAAAGCACAGGAAATAACCAAATAGGTTATGTATTTAGATCAAATGATAATTGGGCAGTTACAGATTTATCTGATTTGCCAAGAAACAAAAATTTCTTTAAAGATGTTGCTAACATGACCGTCCTTCTAGGAAGCAAGGTAAGTGCGCTAAATGTCAAATCTCAAATGATCATGGCGACAGACAACATAAAATACTGTTATGACGTAGAACCCGTCTCTTCGCCATCTACTTCATATCTTGAAGCACGCGCCGCGGCGTTGGAAGGTTTAGAACGTGCGTGTGAATTTTTCTTGTTTTCTAAAAATGTAAATTATCCAAAAAAGACTGAGCTTGCACTCGGAGTTGTTAACCTATTAATTAATGACACTGAAGAAATTGTATTTGGTGGGTCAGCAGATCTGTTAACTAAAAGACAGGAAATAATTTCCAGTATCACTCTCGCCGGACTCGACGTCGCAAATATGAAATACAGAAGTCTTCTCGATGCAATGTCGAAATACGACGCCGACGACTCGGGCTTCATTACTAAAGACGAATATCGTGACATGATTAAAGAAAATAATTCTTATATTTTCTCAATAAACGATGCTGAATTGACTGAAAAGGATATTGATGAGACCGCGTGTCTCGGCGATGCAGATATAGATTATTATGTAAATACATTCTTTTCACAATATGACAAGGACAACGATGGACGTGTATATGCGAGCGACTTGTTAGAAGGAATTGAGGGAATGCTTTCTTTACTTACGCCACCAAGCGCTTGCTTCGCTTATTAGCCTATTAAAAATTAATAAACTTTATGAAAATCTTCTCTAGTCCAAATTGGAGTTCTTTTCTTAAAATGTTTCGGTAATTCATAATTAATTGAATTAGCAACTTCTTCGGGTAAAAAAATGATCGCAGTTGTTTCAATAAAAGTAAAATAAGAAGACTGCATTATTTGATAATATAATGAATAATTCAACAGTTACGCTACACGATTTAAAGATTTTGTGTGATTACAATAAGTATGGTTTCAAATGGGAAAATTCGAGAAATAATATAAAAATTATTGTTACTATCCCAGATACAAATGAAGAGCTTATCGAAATTGGAAAAGGCGAATTAAAAACAGAAAAAAAGGAAAACGCTGTAAGAAATTTTATTAACAAATATAAAGAATTATTAAATATTGACAAATATTTGGAATATCGAATTCAAAAGAAAGAAAATTCGAGATTACCTTTTCATAAAAACAGATATATCATCCACGCTAAAAAGCAATTAAGAAATGTTAGAATTCATGTAAATTATCCAGATTATCTAAATTATCTTGGTAATACAATCGCGATTGACGCCGAAGGTGCAGCGCCAAATATGATTCAGTTATCAGATGGAATAATTGTATTGGTATTTAATTATCAGATGTATAAAGATATTATAAATAAATACTTAAATCAAACAAATAAAACACTAATCTTCTGTGACGCCGAATCTGATATTAAATTGTTGAAAATTACAAATACTAATTATTATGATATACAACAAATGTGGAAATCATGCCGGAGCTCTGGAATAGCACTTCCTAATATAACGAACCTAAAAGCGATGGCATCACATATCAATAATATTAAGCCCGTACTGCTAAGGCCAAAAAGCAATTTCTATTGGCCGGACAATGTCCGATGGAGTATGCCATACGACGACGATCACTTATATTATGCCGCATACGATGTTTTTGTAACATTTCAAATATACGAATATTTGACGAAACTGCAAAATGGAAATTAAACAAAATTTATAAAAAAAATTTTATTTGGTTTTTGTGTTTTTTTTAGTTTTTATTTGATTTTTGTTTTTTTAGTTTTTATTTGGTTTTGTTTTTTTAGTTTTTTTTTAGTTTTTTAAGCAAGTAATTCCAACAATCGCGCCTTTAAATCGGCCTTCTTTCCAGTTACATCATCACATCCTCGCTTCTCGAGCTCCTTCTTCAAATCAGCGACCTTCAAGCCTTCGACAAAATCGTGTTCTTCATCCGAATCATCCTTCTCGGTTTCCTCCTTTTGCGCTTTCTTAGCTTCCTTTTCAGCTTTCTTAGCTTCTCTAGCAGCCTTCTTTTGAGCCTTTTCCAGCTCTTTTGCTTCCTTGGCCGCTGCCTTTTGTTCCTTAAGAGTCGCCTTTTGCTCATCAATCGACTTCTTCAACCACATCTTAGCAATCTTCTTCATATCCTTGAACCCCGACTTTAGATTCTTCTTGTGCTCGGTCTTGGCTTTCTTGACTGTGGAGTTGTACTCCTTGAGGAACTCTTTGGCACGCTTGGCAACTTTCTTCGCCTCCTGTCTATCAAGCTTGTTTGCTTCCTTAAGTGCTTCTCTAGCCTTCTTATCTTCTACCTTTTGCAAAGCTTTTTGTACCTTTTCTTCTTCCTTCTTTTTAGCTTGTTCTTCAGCTCGCATGGTAGCGTCGACAAGAACTTTCTCACAATCGTCCCATCCGTTGAAATCGATCTCTAGGTAGCCGTTCTTAATGCACTTCGCTGCATCAGCAAATTTGCCACCAGATTCGATAAACTGAGACCAATCCGTGCAATTCTTGAAAGAATTGTACTTCTCGGCAAACTTTCCAGTAATTTCGGGCTCGTTCTTGAACTGAAGCGGAACATCTTCCTCTCCATTGAGAACGTTCTTCAACATAGTGGTCTGCTCTTTCGTGAAATAAGACATGGTTTGTAAGTTTTGTGTTTCTGTTGTGTTGTTCTTTGCTTTTGTCTAATTAATATTAATACCTTAGAACAAAAAACATGTCATTTTTTTGACTTTTACATAGAAATTCATTTTCAATATGATATTAGAATATACTAGTATGTTTAATCATACTAGTAATATTTGGCGATAGCAACTTGCTCGGCGACATGCCTAGCTTATTTAGTTCGATTTCATACATATATCGATAACGATTACAGAAGCATGAATAAATGCGGCAGCTAATAAAAATCCTGCTGCAATTAAGTGCTTACGCTTCGATCTCTGAATAGAATCTCCATAAACAACTGATATTATTAATGATAATATTACGAATGAGATTATGGAGAATTGAATACTATTTTCCATTATTATAATACTTGATATTTAAAATTAATATTATCCTCCTGCGAAGACAATGCTTAATATAAATACTGCAGCTCGTAATCTTCTAGATGACATATTTGTTGTTGGAACATAAGATTTTTTTGGTGAAACTAAAACCGTTTTTATTGTATTTAAGAATGTTTGCTCCGCCGGCTCGGGCCGATCGAGTTCCTCAAAACATTTTTTCATTATTACATCACCATTAATAGTTTCATATTCAAATAATATTTGTGCAATACAATTGAGAATATCTTTATTATTTTTAACCAACTCTGCTGCCAAATATTCTGCTTTATCAATTTCAGCAATTATAGCAGCATTTGCGGCTTTTCCACCAATAGCATTTGAAGCACCTTCAATTGCGAATTTCTTTATTATATTATTAGCCAGCAATGATGCTCTGAATACATCATCAGAAGCACCAGTCGATGTATCGCCATCAAAAACATATGATTCTGCGGCTTTACCCGATAGCATCATTATTAAGCGTTCACGCAGTTCCAATGATCTTAAGTTTCGTATATCACCAACGCCAAACATTGTTACCCCAAGAGATCCACCGGAGCGTGGTCTAATACTTGCTCTAACGGCATTATCAATATTTTTTAACACAAAAGAAGCTAACACATGTCCAGCTTCATGAACAGCAATTCTCCAATCTGGTGGAGGTGCTGATTCGTCATCGTCGCCATATATTGGTTTTCCGAGTATATTATCTTCAAGAGCTCTTTCAAAATAGGAATTATCAGCATAACTTTTTCCATCAGACATTGCGGACAAAACGGCTTCATTTACAACAGCTTCAATATCGGCTCCTGCTAAACCAGGTGACAAATTTGCTAGTTTTTCAACATCAACATCATCGTTTATTTTCGAACCATTATAAAAAACATTGTATTTGATATTTCGACATTTAATTCCTATTCTTCGTAAATCGGTTTCTTCAAACAGAATTGAACTTTCATTCATATATGCAGACACTCGTAAATTAGCTAGTTTTTTCGGCGATAATATCTTTAATGTTGTTCTTTGTCCAGATTCGGGCATCGCTGCTTGACAATAAATATTTGTTCCGTATTTATTTTTGAATACAATTTCTAAACTAGAAACTGAAGTCCAGTGTTTATTAATATAATGTTTATACAGTTTGTATCTTCCATTTACATCAGGAAAACCAAGATGTATAACATTATCAAAACGACCTTTTCTAACAAGTGCCGAATCCAATATATCATATCTATTCGTAGCAGCCATAACAATAACACTAGGTTGATTCTCATGTCTTGCTTTAAAACCATCTAATTCAACAAGTAACTGATTTAGTGTATTATCACTATCACGTGAAACGGCGGACAAATCGCCGCCGCGACTACGTCCGCATGAGTCTAATTCATCAATAAATACCATTGACATTCCTGTTTTTTTTGCAATTCTTCGAGCAGATTTAAATAAGGCCTTAATTCTCTCGACCCCAATACCAGCATATTTACCTTTTACAATTTCCGCAGCTGATACAACCAATAATGGTGCATTCAAATGATTTGCTGCTGCTTTCGCCATTAGTGTTTTACCTGTTCCTGGTGGACCAATCAAAAGAATGTTTCTTGGTGGATTAGCACCGGCTCGTCTTGCACGAATAGCAACGGATTGTGAACCAATAATATCTAATTTTTGTTTTATATCTTGACATGCAAGATCCATTCCAATAACGTCATCCCATGATGTGAGATCTTTATTTCCATTAGAATAAAATTCAACAAAATTAGATATAGTTGTATCTAAATTTGTTGTCGTATTTATAAAAAAATTACCAAATATACTATTTATTAGATTTATACATTTTGGAGGATTAACCGCACACAATTGCATAAATGTAAGAGCAGATATTGTTATAGTTTTTCTTACTATTGACATACCCATTTGTGCCGCAGGACGCGCCGGGCGCGCGCCGGCGGAAGCATTACCACTATTATTATAAGGCAGGCTGGTCCGCAGTGGTTCGGAAGCATTCTTACCACCATTATAGGAAACTAAACTACGCCAATATGGCACCGAGGCCGAATCGACGATTGCCATATAAAATAGACAAATTTTTGCATATTTTATAATTACCATTATATCTAACTCCTATCTTTATTAAATAAATAGCGCGCAACTTGCGAAGAAATATAACCAGAAATTATAAATATATAAAATATGATATTAAGTTCATTTTCTGGTAAACAATTGGAAGTAAATGAATTCAATGGACCACTTGGTGAAAATATGTTACCACTCGCGAATAATACAAACCAATTTAATAAATCGCTTATAAATAGCAGTATATCTCCATGCTGTTGTATATCATATGTACCGTTTTTAAGTCCTTGTGTGCAATCATACACGAGATATAAGGTACTAAATCATATTTATCCAGAATCACATTGGAATGAATATTCATGTTTTCAAAATTATTCACCAAAATTATGTGGATATGGTAAATTCATGCATACTCATGGTAGAAAATGTCCAAGAATTAGCATGTGCATCGAAGCATTCTTTTTTCCAGGAAATACTGCTTCTATATCAAGAATGTTATTAATGGATAAATACAAATTATCACTAGATTCATGTGATAACAGACTAATTAGATGTAATAATATATGTGCCACATTACCACCATTCGCACGTGATTGCATATCTGATACAATTTCGAATTGTACAATAGGATGTATAACTTCTCAAATACATCAAGAGTTAAATCATCAAAATATACAAGAAACACCAGACAATATTACGAGACATGCATATATGGAATCTGCTTTTATGGAACAATCGTCGGAATCGACGGCGGCGACGTCGCAGGGAGACATTACAGATGATGCAAATGAGTCAACGCCTCTAATTGATGTATCATCCAAAGTAGCTGCTTCCAACAGAGCAAACAAAATATTAAATAGACTATCTATTTCTGAACGGAGTATAATTATCTAGCATAAGGCACAATTCATTATTTATAATAAAGTAAAATGACTTCTTATTTTAAAAAATCACCATATACACCTGCATCATCTTCGTGGAAGCGTAAAACAAAAAGCTTTCGAGATGCATTACCATTATCGCCTAGATTTGAAGATCCACTTGGAGATGATATGGATGAATGTGAGCCGCCTCCATATTGGAACGAACTATCAAAAGAAGAGAAGGTTGAAATTTTAGATCAGCAAATGGATAGTTATTGGGAAGAATATTATGGAGAAATTAGAAAAAATATTAATTGGTGGAAATATTCTACTATTTTTATGGGTGGAATGAATTTTTTTTTATATTTAGCATACCAGTGATAGCTATAAGATAATACAAAAAAATGACAAGTTTTTTGTTCTAAGGTCGTACCGCAGTACAATAAACAATACTTGAACTATCTGAAACAGATGGCGTTCTACTTAAATAAGGATGAAAAGGTTATTATTAAGAAATACTTGAAGGATAATTATGGAACAGAACTGTTGGTGTTTGTAAAAAACCCGAAGCTATCCGAGAAGAAATTAAAGAGATTTTTAGAATACAGTGATTCTAAGACTTTTGACGAATTCACGGATAATGGTGGAAATATTTCAAACATTTGGAATAATTTAAAAGACAATTTACTGCAAATTAATACGGATGACGCAGTAATAAATAACATCACAGCGGTCGCATCCAAGAGATATCAACAAAATCTGAAGGCGGCAAAGGTGCTCGCGGCGATCGCGCTGAAGGAAAAGGCAGAAAAAAAATTAGAAATTTACAAGGATGAACAAAAGGCAAAAGAAAGCATTCGTGCAGCAAGGAAATTGGCCGTTCAAATTGAAAAGGATACTCGCCGTTCAAAAAAGAATATGAGAAAAATCCTTAAGGTTCTTGTTAAAATTCATGAAAAAAAAATTGCGGCTGCGGCCAAGGCATCGAAGAAAAAGACACAAAAGAAGAAGGTACATTAGGTACCTACGGTACTATCACATAAAAACAAATAAAAAATAAAAAAATAAAAACCAAATAAAAATTTTTTTATGCGCTCATTTTTGCAGAAATCTTATCAGCACAAACATAATTTTCCAAACTAAAATCGTCTATGCTATATTCATTCCAATCTTTTTGGCGTTCGCCGCCCTGCTCCGCACCACCGAAGACCTCTGTCTTCGATGAACATATATTAATTGTTGGTGAAGGATGAATATTATTTTTTAATTGTTTTTTAACTGCATCTACATGATCCTCATATACGTGTGCATCACCAATACAATGAACGACACCACCAGGTGATAAACCCGTTCTTAATGCCATAATATGAAGTAATACCGAATAGCTAAACATATTAAAAGGTATTCCTAAAAACATGTCACCAGAACGTTGATAAAACTGAAGCCATAACTTTTCGGAATAATCAACATACCACTGTATTAATATATGACATGGTGGTAATGCCATTTCATTTATTTGTGATGGATTCCAAGCAGTCATAATAATCCTTCTTGAATACGGGTCTTCTATTAACATCTTCTCACACAATCGAAGCTGGTCTATACCTTTATAATGGCTTCTACTGCTAATGTACTTTTCACCCCAATGACGCCATTGAAATCCATATACTGGTCCCAAATCACCTTCTGCTCGAGATGTCAAACCTCTTGAATCTAAAAAATCGCGTGACGCATTCCCATCCCATATATGGACATTTTGTTCAACTAATGTTTTATTATCTGTATCTCCTGAAATAAACCATAATAATTCTTT
>MDSV01026871.1_pt1 | contig 21139 bp, 39 predicted proteins | sample 810851 | NCBI WGS metagenome assembly MDSV01 (sample SAMN05326640, study PRJNA326480) | marine metagenome | isolation source: seawater | place: Atlantic Ocean: North East | collected 2012 | reverse complement strand
ATAAGTATTTAACCTGTGCTCTAAACCTAATATATAATCATTTATATTCTTTTTCATTTTACTTTTATTAAAATTTCTAGGATAAAAAAAGTTGGAAAGGTAAACATTATATAAATTTTTACTTTTAAATGGGTCTCCTTGACCCTTGAATTCTGCCTTATTTTTAAGAATATTAATTCCTACTTCAGTGTATATGAGGGGGACATCATGTTTGGGAACTCTAATTGATGAAGTAAATATATCTTTCATTCTTTCACCTCTAGAGGGTGTTTGCCAATCCAATTTATAAATTTATATTTTACAATTTCGTCAACATTTAACACAAACAAATTAGGGGGAAACCACCAATTATTGTGGTAGAGAGACCAATGATGATTATCTGTCCAGGAATCATTAATTTCCATATCATCCCAATAAGTATATCCATCCCCTCTCCACTCTTTAAATCTTGACCTTTTAAACGCAATGTTTGATAATTTATGTGATAGTTTCATATCTCCGACTTCTCTTATTAAATTAAGAACATCAATTTCTTCTATTGAAACTCCTTTTTTTAATTGCTTATCAATAGACTCATAAAACTGGGTAGAGATAGGACCACCACCGACTGATTTAGTAGGAACTCCTGCCTCTTCATTAAGGGCCTTTATAAATTTATAATTTTGATTGTCTTCACCTTCTGTAATAATTTTTAAAAATATGTTAAAGGACATTTCCTCAGAAACACCCTCTTTATTTAAATACCAATTATAAATTTCAGGATTTACTATAACTTTTGGGAAATCAAAGAAATTAATATAGACGGTAGAATAATAACTTGCAATATATGACTCAACACTCATAGTAAGGGGTGGAGTCCCCCTCCTGCTTAATCCAAAATCTACATTATTAAAATAAACCAACCCCCTTTGTGCTTGTTTCTTGGAATGATTTTCCACCTCTTGCTCTTTAGACTCATCTGGTCTTGAAAAATTTAATTTATAATCCATTTTAGATTTATTTTCAAACTGTGATGAAATAAATTTATCAAAAGTCATAACAGACATAAGTATAAATTACTTAAACAACTACTTAATAATTATGCAAAAGATTCACCACATCCACAAGAAGAGGAAGCATTAGGATTATTGATTTTAAATCCCCCACCCATAAGTTTATCTACATAATCAATTTCAATTCCATTCAATAAATGACTTGATACTTTTGGAATTAAAACTCTAAAACCAGATATAATTAATTCTTGACAATCAATATCAGTTTCTTCAACTATTTGCAAATCGTAAACATACCCTGAACACCCTCCCGACAAAACACCCACTAGAAGCGCCATATCTAAATCACTTCCAAAAGCACTTTTTAACATTGAGGTTGCAGTTTCAGTAATTGTTAAATTTACAGGAACACTCTCAAGGATGTTTATCCCTACCAATTCTACAACTCCGCAAGTTCCACAATCCATAGTATCTCAAATTTAACTAAACTCAAACTACTATTTAAGATTTTTTATCTACAATGACTTCTCTATCTGCAGTAGTTCCCCAACCTTCTTTAATAAAACCTTCAACTTTATTAACTTGAGTATGCCATCTTTTTTTATCATCAACTTCCTTAGCCTTTTGGATATTAATTATAAAATCCTCTAAAGAATTAAAGTGATTGTATAACTTTTTAGACCTATCTATGGTAATACCAGGAATTAAACTCATTATGTTATGGTATTTATTTCTTGAAGACTTAACAACAGTAGTTTTCCTAACTAACATTTTATAATCTCCAGATTGAATCCTTTTTACTAAACCTTCAATATATTTTATAGTATCATTTTTACTATCTGTGTAAATAACAGGGAGTGCTTCAACACTAATCCTATTTAAAAAGGTTTGCAATCCTTTAATTCTTGAATAATTCTTACCCTTTCTCCAAGTATAACTCTGATTCCACTTACCTTCAATAATCAAAATACAATCATCATAATTTTCAATCATTCTTGAAATCTGGTCTTCTAATCTTTTACTTGACCAAGAAGTATAAGCATCATCCCATGTTTTCCTTTCTAATATAACCTTCCTACCATTCAAATCTATTAAAAAATCTCCTTCTTTCAATGCAAAAGATTCAGATTCTTTAATTTTTAAAAATTCATCTGGTTCATGTATATCTACTTTAATAGGCATAGTTAATTTAATGCTGTTAAACTATTTAATACTAAACTTTATATAGGTAAACGCAATGTTTAAAAAACATGAGTAAATCTTTGAGTGACCATCAAGATAGCCACCATTATACCTATAGCAGGTCTTGGGAGGAAATAGAAGGTATGTTAGATAAGGCTGAAAGAATTTCAAATATCTGGCAAACTAAATATTATGAGGCTAAATCTTCTGGAAATAAAAAGTATGCTGTAAAATGTGCAAGAAACATGAAAGCACTAGAGGGAGTTATTAAAACCCTTAGGTGGACTCTTGGAGATATGGATATTGAACATCCATTAAATTAATTATTCTCCAATAAATTGGCCTTCATAAGGCATCTTAGATTCTTCATCCCAGTTTAAAGAATAGCAAATATTTAAGATATTATTTATAATTGTATCACTCATAATTACACCTCACAAACTAGGTTCTGCATCAAATGTTTCAATATTTTCAACCTTGAAATCTTCAGAATCACTATCAAAATGTTGATAACATTTAAAACCTACTTCTTCAATTGCCTTAACTAAATCTGCTCTAATAGTTCCTGCATCTGCAAAAATAGTCCAATAAAATTCCGAACTATCCCAAGGATGTTCATCAAATTTAATATCTAATTCATTAAGGACTGAAATAATAGATTCTGCGTGTTGTGTAAAAGTCCCTCCAAAATCTTTATCAGTTACATATTCAGTTACATCTTTCCAATAAATGCTAGTATTTCCAAAACCCATGAATAATTGCACAATATCGTGCCTATCCCAAGTTTTCAAGGTTCCTACATAAGGCTCTAATGCCTTTTTTAATACATTTGTAATATCGCTCATAGTAATCAATTAAACTTATACCTATATAAGGCTTTATTGATTATTATTTTTCATATAACCTAAACCTTTGCAAGGTGGGCAAGGCATATCAATATAATTTCCACAACCATTACAATGTTTGCAAATTTTATAATTATTCTTTTCCTTCATACCAACCCTCAATTTTAATAATTAAACTGTCAATACTATACACGGCGCCATCATAATCTTCTTCATTAATTTTTTCTTTGATGATAGATAGTAATGCAATTAAAGGTTTATCCCACATAGATATTCTATTCATTAAATCACCAATCACGAATTATAATATATTAAGTCTTTTTGTATCTTATTCACCAACAATATATGAATCAAGGGTTGCTTGTTCAATTTGAGCATTTGAAACTTTATCAGAGGCATCTTCACCTTCTTCCAAGCATTCGACTCTTGTTTCAATTTGTAAAACCTTTTCAATGATTTCATCGTGCATTTTCATTTGCATATTTATCATTGTGTCAAAATGATTAAATAACCACCAAATCGCAATAAAATAAAATCCAATGCTAATTAAAAGGTATATTGTAGTTTGAATCATAATTATCAATTCAATGAATACATATATAACCTTTGTGGTTTAGAAGAAAGATTTAAATAACGAGTGAGTATATTATATATTATGTCTTCAAGGAGATTTGGTTTTAGAGATGCGGATTTTAGTCTGGGGGAAGATGATTCCGTATTTGGACCTAAAAGATTATATAATAGGTCTGATGAAGAAATTGAAGATATGATTGAAAGAGTCAGGGCTAGAATGTTTGAACTCAAAAGAATATTTGAAAGGGCTAGGGGAAAAAAGGAAAGGAGTGCTGCTATGGAGGCTGCAAGAAATTGGAAAGCCTTAGAAGGTGTAAATCAAGCATTAAGGTGGAGTCTTGCTGAAGTAGGCGTTGAACATCCATTGTATTAGTTATAATTGAATGGTAATTCAATAATGCTTTTATAATCTAATATAACTTTTTTATAATCTACTTCATCTTTCACAAAATATTCATCTGGGATATTTTCTAATTTATTAAACTCGTTTATAATTTTCTTAGCCTTTGCAGGACCTATTCCTATCATTCCAGGTATATTATCGCTTGAATCTCCAGATAGGGATTTCCAATCTACATATTTATCACTACTAACTCCTGTCTTATCCAAGACTATATTCTTAGTAATCTCCTTTGTAAAATCATGTAATTTTATATTTTCATTCCAAGATGTTATTTGGTATAAATCTGAATCTTTAGACATTACTACTACTTCATAACCTTCTTCAGAATATTGTATAGCCAATTCTGCCAATAAATCATCAGCCTCTTTGTCTATGTGATACTCAGACTCCCACCCAAATCTCATACTGTTTGGGTTAATTCCAATACTACTTATCTTTTTCCTTACATCTATTCCTTTATGTTTAGTCGCATTTATCCCCGCCCTATTTCTTTTATAATCTTTATAGATTTTACCCCTTCCTCTTCTTCCAAATATTCCATCATAACAAATTATTACTTTATCTACAATTCCCATTTCTTCCATTTTCATATGCAAATAAGTAATATCATAATCAAAAATCCTTTTACAGTTTTCTAACATTTCACTCTCGCTACATCTACCTAAATTATATTGCGATTTCCACCAATTCATATTCTTCCTATTTTTTTTAGTATAATTATGTTTTTGAAATCTACCGACGAAATAACCTCCATCAATTAAAAATACGGCCATGTATATAAATAAGCGTTTAACTACATAAGGCTTTATATATCTAATTGATAATTGACTAGTATGGAAGGCAATTCTAAAGAACATGATAGTCTGGGGAGGATAATTATGTTTAAACAAGGGAAAGTAGCGTTTCAGAAGTTTGAAAATTTTGATAAGTTATGGAACCTCAAACTTGAAAATAAAAAAATAAAACCATATTATTTTAGCCCTGCCAAGATAAAATATTTTAATTATCCTACTTGGACTAAATCTCTTACTAACTTTGAAAGTTTTGCCGAATCTAAATCCTTTAATTTCCTTGACGAAAATTCTAAAATAGAACTTAAAAAAACACATAAATTAATTGAGCCTGAAATAACTGTATTGAATTTAAACAATTACCTAAAATTAAATGATAATGATGGATTGATTGAAAAATCACCACTATTTAGAAATAATTTAGATTTGTTTATTAAATATCAAAAAAATATGGTTTCTAAAAAAATAGGAAATGCTAATTCTTCAACTTATGAATGTGTTCAACAAATAAATGAATTATTGATTAAGTATCTTAACACTTTATTAAAGATAAAAATGCTCTCCCTTAGAAATGAAGGACTAGATAGTGCAGCAGAAGAGGTAGAAAAGTTATATGATGATTTATTAGATTATGAGCCATTCTTTAAGGATTATAACCTAGGATATGGTGATGATTTAAATGATAAATTATCTAGTGTGTGGAATGGTTTATATTCCGCAATGAGTGCAATTTTAATATCGCCACCTGCATTCTTATGGGCATTAGGGTCTATGCTTAAAAATAATGTGGCGCCAATTGGCAAAGTAAGAGTTACAGACATAAGGCATTATAAAAAGTATTTTAAAATAAAGAAGTTGGTTCAAAATATTAATAATAATTTCATCAGTAATAGTAATAGTGGATTAAAATATAATACTGACGAATATTTAAAAATGGCCAATATTATAAAAAATGATTTGAAAGAAATGAAGGGAAGTAGATATTATTATGATGATAATTATTTAATGATTTCTTATGATAAATTACTAAATATCCCCTCTACCTCAAATGAATTTGTAGTATTTAGTTCTCATTCGGCAAACAGCGTATCTAATTATTACACTAACTCTGTCGGTCCTCACCCTTACCATTCCCCTTTCCTTTGGAGGACTAACCTTACAGGCTCTAAACTAGGGTGGCAACCACAAATAATAAATGCTCTAAAAAGTTTTGAAACAGATAGTGTTTCTTTCACAGGTGCCAATTTTGATTGGGATGATTTCCCCATAATTAATTTATTATGGAATACTACTGGCCATCACAATTTAAAGTTATTGAATATTGCGAATAGATACATCTACGCTAATGACGATTATGGTGATTATTTATTAAATTATAATAAAGGGTCTATATCTTACTCAGAAATGAAATATTACAGGAAGAATACAGATAATACTTGGAATGTATATAGAGTAGTCCCCACATTACAATTGTATAATGATATTCATGGAGATACTTTAGAGCATAACGCTTACACTTATGATAATAGAGTTGACCCAAAATGTAGGAGTAATTATATTAACCCTCATTGGTTTTTTGATAATATAGCATATAGTTCAATATATAAACATTATTATAAGATTTCAGGGCATCCGTCATCAGATTCTTTAAATTATGTTGTCTATCTTGATGAAGTAGTTGATAACATTTCAATGGTAAATAATGCGGGATATATTACAAAAAATCCTGAAGGAGGTTTTGCTCCAAATAACTATATGTTTAAACCTCATTTTAAAACAAGACATAAAAGAGATAATAAGGATGATATGATTTACTCAAGTGAAAATTTAGATACATTAGTTGATAATGTATATGAAAAATATATAAAGCCTATAACTCCGTTTACTACGACGACGGGAATTTTAATGGATTATATTTCATGGAGCACCCCTATGCACACAATAAACTATCCATTTAAAAATATATTAACTTTTAAATAGGTGTAATTATAATTTATTATTATGAATTGTCCTAGTTGTGGTTGGCCTATGCAAGAAAATTTAGATTCTCATAAAATTAAGAATAATAAGATTAAATTTACAGTTAAGTGTAATGATTGTGATGTCAAGGGTAAGTTTACTATGAATCAAAATAAATATGAAATTAGGAGGAAACAAAATTGAGTTTTGAATTTTGTTGTATATTACTATATCTTGCACTTTTTGGATTGGCATTCGGAGAAGATAGATACGATTTTTAAATTTTAATTATTTTCATCAACCCACCATAATCTGAATAAAATATTCTTTTAATTCCAGATTTTTTAATTTCTTTCATACAATCAGGACAAGGTTTAGCCAACCCATAATCACCATTTGCCAAAAATCTATAAACATAAATATCTGCACCCTCTGCACCACTCTTTTGTCTTTTTAATTTGTTTAACGCATTAACTTCTGCATGAATTGAATATCCTCTATGATTTTTCTTATTACTACCATATGAAATAGGAACTCCACCCCTCACTACGATGGCAGCAAGTGATACTAGACAAGTAGATTCTTTAACCTTATTCCTTGCAATCCTTTCAGTCTTGACAACTCTACTAGACATCAAAATAAATTACAGCCTATACATTTATAAACATTGTGTTTATTATTTCATAGTTTTATAAATCCCATAAACGCTACCGATTGCAACAGCACCGCCGACTAACCTAAGTGCTACATTAGATTTTTTAGTTTCAGTTTTAGTGGTAGGTTTTTTAGATTTGGCAGATAATTTTTTCTTCCACAATTTATCATTTTTAGACATATATGGGCCTCTACCGCCTCCGCCGCCGCCACCGCCTCCAGATTTTTTAGAACTAGTTGTATTTTTCTTAGCCGCATCTGCTGCTGCTTGGTCAGCCTTCGCTTTCGCTTCAGCGGCTTCTTTCTCAGCCTTTGCCTTTTCTTCCTCTAGTTGTTGTCTTTGTGCATCTGCTTCTTCTTGAATCTTTTGCTCCATTTCTTCAGGCGTAAGTTGTTCTTCTTGTTCCTGTTGTTCTTCAACCGCCTCTTGTTTTTCCGCTTCCTCTTGTTGCATAGGGTCAGATTCTACCTCTCCTTCCTCATTGGATGCCTCACTACAATCTATTGGCCTACCTTGACTATCTCTACAAACATCTTCATCTACAGGTGCTTGTTCTGTGCTTTGGCCTTGTGCTTCTTCAGGAATTACTTCTTCTTCCTGTTCGATAACATTTTCAACAGGTTCATCAATTTCAGATTCTGCACTATAAACTATTCTTTTAGGAACGCCAAAATCAAAATTGGCTTTACTTCTTGAATCTCTAATAACATAGCCCATATTATAAACTAGTTCGTTTGATATATAAAGATTAAGTTTTAAATCTTATTGTATATTATTTCATAGCCATGATAACTACAATACCTAGGGCTACTGGAACTCCAATTTTTAAAGCCATGGGTATTTCAGGAGTAATAGGTTCAATTTGACCTGCAAGAGGCTCAAATTCTCCAGTATCATCATTATCATCATCATCATTTGCAGGGGGTGTATAAGAAGCACTACCCTCTCCAGTAATGTAAAAATCAGGGTCATTGACAAACTTATCATAATCATATACAGTAACATTGCTCATTGCTGAAGTTTCAGTTCTATCAATATAACACGAATTTCTAGCCCCTACACCTAATTTTGCATTCTTAAAACTTGTTTCCCAACCTAGTAATTTACTAGATTTATTCAATAACCCGAATTTATTTCCAGATTTGAAAATTACAATACCATCAGTTCCTGAAGAACAAACAGATGCTTCAGTTATACAATCCTTAGCATCATCCCAAAAAGCCCAACCTGCAGAACCCGCTTTAGATTTAGCCCTTTCTTCTGCAGAACCTACGATTCCAATGTTGCTACCACCCTCTACTTTTTCGCCAATATTACTCCAACTACCTCCTGTGTATGAGTATTGGAACATATCATTACCTCTTACTGGGTGAGGTCTAATATATAAGACACCTGAAGCACAAGGGTCTGTTGCTTCAGAATTAAAAGTTTGAGTTTCTGCTGAATAACCTCTGTTGTTATTAAAAATCATTGAAACCTTTGTATTGGTATCTTGGTGTATAAAACCATCATGCATAATAATAATTATTACAAACTACTATTTAAAGATTGATATTACTTCATCATAGCGACTACTGCAATTAAACCTACAACACCTGCTCCAATCATAACAGGGGAAATCGCAGGGCCAGATTGGACAGTTTGAATAATTACTTCTGAATCATCTTCGTCTTCGTCTTCGTCTTCGTCTTCCACAACAGGCTCTTCAACCTTAGTAATTTCAAAGAAGTGGTCTCCACCTCTATTGCCGCCAGTAGTAATAGTTCCATCTGCAAGAGTTAACTTGTATTGCCCATCTTTACCATCTCTATCTAGTCTATCTCCACCTTCTAAAACTACTGTTGAAGAAATATCCCCTAAACTACCAGTTCCACCAGATAGTTTAACAGATACCTTATAACCCGTAGCAGGTGAAATTGAAAACCCTTTATCATAACCACCCTTTACCTTTGAACCCTCCACCGTTAAGTCAGTTGTGCTGAAAATAGCAAAAGCCGCTGGGTCATAATTTGAAATAGTAGATTTATCATCAACTCCAAAAGTTAAACTTCCTTCAGAAGAAAATACTGTGGGAGAATTAAACATCAATTCACTTCTAGTCCTAGAATCTATTTGCATTTGGTTGAACATAGTATAGCATATTCTACCCTACTACTTAAAGATTGTCAAAGAAAACCCACCTAGATAGGTTTGCCTGAATAGCCTCGGTATCAATCAATCCTAGGAAATCATACAACTCTTCAAAACTATCAAAGATAAAATTAAAGTCCATAATTCCAAACAACCAATTAGGTGCGACACCCTTACCACCTTCAACAACCACCAAAGTCGGCTTCTTCTGATTTAAAGAATTAATCAATTCGTGAATAGTGCCAAACATAGTAATATTAGGGTTCAAATAAACAATCAAAAAGTCGGATATATCAGTCATTCTCAAATCTACATGGGCAATTTCCCTCATCCTTTGTGAGAGTTCAAAATATCTTCCATTACTTTTAAGTTCCATCATCTTATGCTTCTCAACATCAATTTCCTTATATGCTGTATAACTGATTGGTTTATCACAAGGGTCTAATACCTTTACACCCTTAGTCTTTAACCACTTTGTAGCATCTTTTCTCCATCCAACACCATCATCTTCTGCAGCATCAATAGGTCCTGCCAAATAACATCTTAATCCCTTTAGTTTATTCATCTTCTTCCTTCTCCCTTTTGTAATCTTTTTAACTTCTTCTTCAAGATTATTAATTACTTCTTTAAAATCTCCGTTTTCTTCAGCCATATTTCCCACTCACCTTTCAATTTGTGAATCACCTTTATAACAGTTTGCATTAATCGCATATCCACAATTACAATAATATGTCCCAGAAACTAAAGTCATATACTTTGTGGAAAACTTATTTGAACAAATTCTACATTCTACTTTACTCATCAAATCACCTCTTAATATCTACTGTCACTATGGTATCGTTGTGTGGGCCACCATGAGGGACTAATAGAATCCTTTCTATATCGAATCCGTTTTTCTTACCGATACCCCCTGAGTTCCACCCAAATGAAATTACCTTTCCACCAGATTTTACAACTCTTGCAATTTCATTCTTTAAATCTGAAAAAAAGTATCTACTTTCATGAGAAGTTAAATCTCTTCCAATACTATTATAGCATTCCTTTACTTGTCTAAGTGAATATGGTGGGTCATATAAAACTCCATCTGCTGAATCATCAGCCATCATCTTTAGAAATGTCAAAGCATCTAGGTGATATTCTGCAGAGGTGTCCTCATTTATATCATTAGTAATACTCGCCCTCTTTGAATCTCTTGCGAAAGGGTCTAACCAAACTCCCTCAGTTATTTCTTCATCCAATAACTTAGATATTGGATTGATATTAAAAGTAATATGTGAGGGCATTGACCATTTTCTTTCTATATTCATCAAATCACCTCAAACACTTTCAAAGCAACTAATGTCGCAGTAATTAAATTTAAACTAGATAGTATAGTCCTAATAAAAGACAATTTATGGTTGTGCTTATCGCACCACAACTCTAACATACTCCTTTGATAAATATAATCATGTAATTTATTATTTAATTTCATTATATCTTCAGGGCTTTGATTGTTTTTAGTAAAACTCTCAAGCAACCATTCCAAATATTCATCTTTATTCATTTATAAACACCACACTTTGCACAATATAGTTCTGAATAAGCATATGATTCTCTAGTCCATTCATGCTCACATAACATTTTCAATTCTTTATGAATTTTATAAATTTCCTTACCTAGTCTAGAAATCTGCATATCTAAAAGTTCTCTCTCTAAATAAATTTGTTTCTTTTTAGATTTTAAATCATCTCTTTTTTCAATCAAATCCTTTATTAGTTTATTATCTTCTTCATTTTTAGAATACATTCAATTTCACCTACATCCTAAAATGGTAATAACACCTTTATTAACCTTTTTAATTTATTCTTTATACCAGATTTCAAAATCCTTTGCCATGCTAATAATTTTATCCAATTCCATCATAGCAATCAAATCACTTCTGCCATATCTTCTATATGCCTTATATCTTGCTAATTTAGAACTTGAAACTCTGGCTTCCAAATCAACCAATTCTTCAGCAATTTTAACTAATTCCTTCCTATTCACTAATGTAAAATTATTTTTCCTTTCAAATGCAATATAATCTGCTTCACCATAAAGCCAACCATCATTACCATTTACATTATTAAATTCAACCCAAATCCATTTATCCTGTGCTGAAGCGTCAGACCTACTAGTCCTTTTCATTATCTTAACATCAACAGATTTTAAGATTCCATTTTCATCAATAACATATCTATCAATCTTTCTAATCATATTATCTCTTTTGCTGGCTTCCATTACTGCACAACCTCTGGCCTCTGCAATCTTATCAAATCTTTTCTCACCAGCAAGACCGCTATCTACACTTTTTTTATATTTGTTAAAAGTCATATTAATCACTAAATAATAAATTAGAATTATTACATATAAATACTTTATGAGAACATCTCATAGATTTCATCTTCATCTAAATCAGATAAAATTCCAAAGAAATAACTAATTGAAGAATATATGTTTTCAATCCCTAACTCTACAGCCACTTCTAAATTTGCCTTGTTATCATCAAAATAATATTTAATATCCCAACCATCATCCATCAAATTAGTAAATGCTCTATTTTTATGAATAGCCGTATTGATAGTCCTATCTGCCTTCATAAATAGATAATCTCTATCAACTGGAAATCCTGCATTAGTTAGAAATTCATATGTTGAATCAAAACCGCTAACTCTCCTACCTGTTAAATAGGCCACTTTATAACCCATATCTCTAAATAAACATACAGTTTCAACGGCATAATCAATTGCACTATCAAATTCATAATAATTGCCACTCTCATATGTTGATTGTGCCTTATCAAAATCTACTTTCAAATCTGAAATATACTTTTGAAGCCTCAACCTAGTAGTAACTAGCAAATCATCAATATCAAAAACTACCATTTTTCCTTTATTTTCAACTAGTTGCATTATAAACATCTCCATTGTCTTCTATTTTTAGGTCTTCATAGGGTGCTGCCAACCTTCTGTATAATTCCAGTTTCGCACATTCTAAAACCCCTACTAAGTTATTATAATAATAATAACCTACTGAACCTTCTACTTCTTTTACATCATTCAAATAATTATCCATAATCTTTGAAATACAATAATTAAAATCACCCATACTCAAAAGGTTATTTGAGATGATATCTAAAGCATCATCAAATTTCTCTCTGTCTTTAGTTTTAATATATGGCATATTCAACACCTCTAATTCAACCAATCATGGACTCTTTTACTTCCAACCATAATGGCTGAAGCCCAAAGACCAATAAATAGCCCCAGATGTTCGTCAATCGTATACGCATAAATCGAACCTAGAATAGATACTAAACTAAGTCCAAAACCAATTTTATCAATTTGTTTCCTCATAATAATTATTTAGTATTAATACCTATATAAGATTATTGCTTATTTTCTAATAATTCATCAATTTCTCTAAGATATAAAGTAAATAAACAAAAACAAATATAGCAAGGTTGTGTTTTACAAGTGCAAACTTGCCTATATTTCAAGCCATCAATTACTAATTCATCAACCAACATAAAAACACTACAATTTTTTATTACCTTCTAACCAATCATTAAAATGTTTATTTTGTTTAATTTGGTCAGATTGAATTAAATGCATTTCAACTAATCTAGCATGGTCTTGGTGTTGATAAGGGTTTGAATCAACCTTAGATTTAAATAAATATTGTTTTACCAATATCATTATTAAAATTAATAAAATACCACCTAATGTATAAACTACAAAATAATAATCCATTTATAATCACCTAATTTAAAAATCATCAACTAATGTCATCTTCACCCATGTCCCATCTATGAATTTGTATAGAATTTTCAACATCTAATTTATCTGAAGATTTTGAAACTTGTTTATCTACCATTTGCATCACTACAATTAAATTAATAGCATCAGCCAATTTTTGAATCTTAATATGCATAATTCTGTGCCAATTATTTAAGGCAATCACATTAATTAACAATAATCCTATAATGACCCACTCCACAACTGATTCATACATAATTAATCATCCCACATTTCAATTTTAGTTTCACCCTCATAATCTTTTTGAATATGGATGGCACAAGCAGGAAATCCAAATGGAAATCCACACCTAGAAGCCCCAATTATTTTTATTGATTTGATATTGCCATAATTTAAAATTTTCTTTATCCTCCCTAAACTAGAAACTACTTTTGAAAATGGAACTAAATAAACAATGTTTTTAGAAATAGTATAACTATGATTCATAACTTCATCATATAAACTATATGGTGGATTTGAGATAATCCAATCCACTTCCTGTTCAAACTTAAAAAAGTCAACTCCTTCATCTATTTCGCACCAATAAGATTCTACATCGGAAGGTAAATTATCATAAAAAACTCCACCACCTTTAAAAGGGTCTAAAACCTTACCACTTAAAGGATAAAATGAAATCATCTTTTTAGCAATTTTTTCAGGAGTATACACCTTATCGTTAGGCTTCAAAACATTTTTACCTTTTCCAAATTTATCATGTATCGCCATATAATCACCTAAATTCAATATCATCGTTAGCGTGGAATGAAACTACCTTCGCCTCTCTGTTTTGAATATTGTATATGGTTAAATGCCCCTTTTGCGAAGCATAACCTAACATATTCATAAAATCCGTCTGTCCTTGCATAGTTGAAGATACAACCAAAGGAACACCTCTATACCATTCAAAAGCGTGAGAGTGCGTATGTCCAGTTACAAAAATATCAGGAGGTGTGTGTATTACCATTTGGTCTTCTAATTCAGGAGAAATTGAATTTCTCTCACCCCATGAAGGTGCCATATGCCTTTTTCTTAACATTTCTTTCATCCCTTCTACTGAGGTTTCATAAGTAACATGGTCCATCTTAGGGATAATGTCATCCATGCCTTGACCATGATAAGATAATAAATCAATTCCATTAAGGTTTACTCTACAAGGATTCCCTACATGAACTGTTGAATTAAACCTTTGTTGAATTAAAGTTTCTAATACTGGTTGTGGCTGTGCTGGCCTTACTGCATCGTGATTTCCTGGCAACATAATCGGTGTAATGTGGTCAGGTAATTCATCTAATTTTCTAGCACAAAATTCATATTGCTCATAAGCATTTAAAATAACTAAATTCTTTTCCTGATTAGGGTATACTCCTACGCCATCAACACAGTCACCCGACAGAACAAGGTATTTTATATTTTTTGCTAGTTTATCCTCATTTAGCCACTTTACCATTTTATCCCAAGTATGTTCTAAAAAATGTTTACTCCCCATGTGGATGTCTGAAATAAACGCAATAGATATGGGGTCGTAATCTTTACCCCCTCTATTTTGATGGCTCATTAAAACATCTGCATATTTTACTTCGTCAACCCAAAACATCCTACCGTCTTGGCTAAACTTACCAGTTACTCCTATGACATCATCGTTCATTAAACTCCTAGCGGCAGGGTCTTCCTTTTTTATAAAAACATCCATAGTTCCAGTAGGGTCTTCTACCTCTACCATCCTACCTCCACTTTTAGTTCTTCTTGTAGACATTACAATGCCTATAATATTGTAAGTCCTCCTGCCCTTTTCCTTTAAAATATCTTTGATGTCTGCTGTCTGTCTAAAACCACATTGAATCCTAATAATTTTTTTAATTGCTTTATATCTTTGATGGAATAAATTAACAATATTATCAATAGTTCCCTTTTGTTCTGTTTCACCAACATTGTATTGTTTAACTATTTGGTCTGGATAATCAGATGCAGATTCACCCCATGCAGATTTTAAGCCAGTTTCAAACTTTGGCCTCTTAATAAATTCATCCATAATTGATTAAAGTTTCAATACCTATTTAAGGTTAAGGGGGTTTCTCACAATAGTCCAGTTAAGGTAGTTTATTGGATTTAAATCAGGCAAGTTTTCTAACATATAATATAAAACATCTTCCTTATCCCCCAGATTCCACCCTCTACCATCATTCATAAGTGATATACTATCCTTTCTCATAACCCACTGATGGTCATCAGACCAGCCATAAGTAGTTTCTGACTCATACCATTCATCAGACCCCTTAGGACAATAGATATACATTGTTGATTCATCTGAAAATATTAGATAACCTTCATCCTCCACCCAAATATTAGGGACATAAATTAATTTATTTAATTCTGAAACAGTAAACATACCGTAGTGTTTCGTTGGCGAATGAGGTTCAAAATATCTTAAAATCAATTCAGTATTTAGTTTCAACCTAGGCGATTCGATTATATAAGGTCTTACTAATTTTTCAAAATCTTCTTTATTCATTATTTTACCTCCATAGGATTATTATTTGTCCAATTAATAAAATAATTAGGGTTGAATTTTCCAAATTTCAAATTATCTCCTAAGTGAATCATTTTATTTTGAGGGAATAATTCCTCACCCAATCCAAAGTCTTCTAAGGGTTGGGGGTTTGAATATTTAATTGAGTATCTGTTCATATCCTCCACAGATACAAGTATATCTATAACTAATAATTGACCATTTTCTAAAAATACATAACTCATAATAACTCCGCCAACGACGATTTTGGCAGGTGCTACTCCATCCATTCCCGCAATAGCCCCTGATATTCTTTTTGGATATTTGCCACTTTCCGTGATAGATGCCCAGAAGTCATGTATTTTTGGATGCATCCAGAAAATCCAACCAAGAGGGTAAAATTCAGAGTATACATAGTCTTTTATCTCACCTAAATCACCCATTATTTCATTCCCTCCAATTAAATCCATATATGTGTTTCCAGAATCTGAAAGATAGTTATTTATTTCTTTTTTGATATCTTTAAATCCCTCACCTTCTTTAAAATCTAATTTAAGTATAGATTCAATAAATAATTCATATTCATTTTTAGTTAATAATACTAAAGTGGTTTGTCCATATTTTTTGATATTTGAAGCAGGTAGTTCATATTTATCCTCATAATAATATAATTGAGGTGCAATATTTAATATAGCCTGATACATTTGATTCCTAAATCTTTTAACATTATCTTCTTTCACACTAGTCATTATTTTCCACCCCCTAATGGATTATTAGATTTTAACCAATTAATAAAGTGAATTGGTTTTGATTTAATTTTATATCCTGTTATATCTATATCATTTAAATTCATAATCGGCACATCTTGAACATCTCCAAAATATTTTAAATCAGCCTGTTTTGATAAATAATTAATGGTTGAAGTATTTTTTAAAACATCTATATGTTGTAATTCTTGATTCATTGTTAATGCGAGACCTTCTGTTAAAATATCTGCTTTTGATTTAGACCATAACCTCCCCACATCATTATCTGGAATAAAATATGTCTTGGTCTTACTTTTGAATTCATAATTTTGATAGGCTTTGGCTTGAAGGCCAGATAATTTAGAATAAACTACCCTGTCATAACCAGGATTTAAATTTTGTATTCCAAAATTCCATGTAATTTTTTTTCTATTAATATCTAATCCTGCATTAAAGTCCATATTTTCATTAAATTCATTTACAGTTATATTTAACCTTGTCAACTTGTAAGGTCTTCCATTTTTACACCTAAAATAATAATCTTTTTTATGTTTGTAATTATATTGAAATGTTATCCCCCCACTAAATGAAGGACTCACAGGTTCTAAATACATTATCTCATATAGCGTCCTATTATCTATTTTTATTGTATCAGGGTTCCAACTTGCCAATGGCTTATAAAGAATTTTACCTTTTAATAAATCGTTATAGTTTGCATTTTTATTACCTTCAAACATTTCAGCCCTTACAAGCATTGAAAGATACCATAGAAAATATGATTTATTAGGATTACCATAATTGTCTGTTGCATCGGTTAAACCTTTATTAACAAATCCACTTAGAGTCCTTCTTTCATCATCTAGAAAATCAGATAATTTATTAACAGATATGGGTGCCCTTTTAATTTCAAGTTCAGGATATCCAGATGATTTAAAAGGCAAAGTTCCATAATGTAAAAAATCTAATTTATCAGTTAGTTCCTTTGGTGGCACCCCACTCCTATATTGTTCCTTAATTAAAAACATTAATAATGTAAATTCTCTAAAAGAAATATTATGATTTAACATATCTATTAATTCTTCAATGCTCAAATTTTCAACATCTACTCCATTTACAGTTTTCCACCAATTACTATGTGCATTTAAGTCATAGTCACCAGGTATTGGTTTTTCCATAATTGACTATAATATAAACAACTATTTAATATGTATTATCATTATGTTTAAATAGCAGAATGTTAATTGTTAAAATATGGAAATTACACAAATGTCCGTTTTAACAGAAGATGACTTCCCTACTGATGCAAATATGTGGGCGGAAGAGTGTGTAGAGGAGTTCTATGAAAAAACAAATCATAAGATGGATTCGCAGGAAAAGGACTTGTTATTATCTGCTTTAAAATATAGAATTAAAAATAGAAGCAAAGATTATGAAGGTGCAGTATTTGATAAAGTAATGGGACTTTATAGAATTAATCTTGGGATGGATGATGGATATAGTCAAGAAAAAATATTCTACATTGAATTATCTAACGACCCTGTCCATGTATTATCAAGAACTACTGGAAGGTCAGGATATTCTTGTGAACAAATTACACAGCATTATTGGAAAGGTCCTTTCCAAGATTTAGGATTTAGGAATGCTACTGCTTACTTTTATGATGAAGGTATGAATTGGCTAGGTAGGTTAAACACAAGATGGTGTTTAAACGATGAAGGTAAGATAGATATTGGAATTGACCCTAACATTTATCCTGTAATGGGTGGTTGGGTTCCTGGAAATCTTATTAAAGGACTGCAAGGGGAAGAAAGAAGAGATGATAAAATGCTACAAAATTGTTTATGGACATTACTCGGTAGGAAAGGATTCCTATATTATACAGAGGCTTACACCCCCTATATATATGTAGGCCATTCAGATACGACTATCTCAGGAGGAGTTCAACTTCCTTTCAAAGGTTTAAAACACTATGGATATTAAAGATATTCTTTTAATTCAGAAAGTTGTTTTTTAATTTCAATTTCTGCCAATTCAGCAGTTTCAAAATTATTTGAACCTGTAATAACACACTTACCACTAGAGAAAATTAAATAGACAACACCCATATCAGTTAATCTATAAATCAAACCTGGAAATTGCTCAGGTTCATATTCTGTCTTTTCAAAAGGAAGCAACATCATCAATTTAGTAAGGTTAATCTTTTCAATATCTAATTCTTCACAAATATCACAAGTTACTACAATATTATGTAAAACAGATTCACAATCATCTTCATCCCATAATTCAAATTCATGCTTTAACAAATCCTTTCTTAATGTATTAAATGCAACATCAATAGATTCAACATCTTTAGCACCAGTAACTACTGCCTTCCCACTCCTAAAAAGTAAAACGCATACCTTAGGGTCTAGAATTCTATATACCATTCCTGGAAATTGTTCTTGTTCAAAATCAATTTCTAATAAATCTGCTATAGTATTTACATCCAGTTTAGATGCATACCTTGTGCTTGCTACAATATTAACTACTTTTGCCATAGTTAAACATTAGAACATTACCTATATAAAGATTAGTTTTAACAATGGGGGCACTTTTCTAAAGAATTATGATAAACATTATTACAAGATTTACAAATAATCAAATTCTGCATCCTCAACAATTCTGAGTCCATGTTTAAATCATGAGTTCTTTCAGACTTATTATGTTTAGAATTATTTCTCCAATGTTTATTTCTTTTTTTATGAGTTTCCTTTGAAAGTTTCTTTTTAGGCTCATTTTTATTATCTAAGTTATATTCGTTATAATTTTTATCATGCATATTAAACACCTTGTTTTATTTAACCATACATTGGATTATCTTCATCTGGTTTATACACTAAACCCATAGAATATATTGAATTATAAGATTGATTACAAAAATCATGTGAATAAAGAGATGCCAATCTTTTATCTATTCCTGTTAAACTATCTAATATATGTTTTTTAACATCAATAGTGGCATCTTTAACCATTTTTAAAAACATAGCATCTCCTATTTCATCTTGCGTTGGCATATGTTTCTTTAATATATCTAATACATCCATTTTAATTTCACCTTGATAACTTCCATCTTTGTAAATTTCATAACCATCAAAAACTAATTCTCTTATTTTTTTTAATTGCCTTTCTATTTGATTTTCTGTTAAATCTATGCCTTGTTCATCGAAATTAGCCATGTTATATATTATGTTAAACTACTATTTAAAGAATCATTACCAATCAATTCCTTCAATATCAACATAAAATTCTTTCTTATTATGTTTAACTTTTGAATGGAAACAACCATTATTTTTTCTAACTCCTGTATAAACTTGATAAGTAAAAATTGAATCACACATACAATATCCTAAGACCTGTAAATAATTTTCATTATTCCACTCAATGGGTGCATTACTAGCATCCATCAATTTTGAATTAGTTTCACCAACAATCCCTTTAATTAAGTATTGAAGCCTAAATCTATATCCTGTTTTTTCCTTTAAGTAAGCACAAGTATCTAAATTTCTATTATCTTTTTTGAATCTCTGTATAATGCCGTTTAAATTACCGCCACCATTTTTAATGGGTTTTGCAAGAATTGGAAGGTCAAAACTATTTCCATTATGTGTAATTAAGGTATAACCTTTGTTAAAAAAATCCTCCATCATAGGTAGCATCTCTTTAAAACTAAATAAGTGTTTAAACATCTGTTCTTTAACAGGGTGTTCATCCATAACTTCATTATACTTCTGTATAATTACTTCAGGGTCTTTAACAAAATAATAACCCTTCCCCTCATAACCATCATAAATACAAACACAAGAAGTTCTCCAACCTGCAGGCTTACCAAAATATAATCCTTCAGCCCTCATACTTAAATTAGCAGTTTCAATATCTAATGCTATAACTTTTGGATTATCATTAATTTCAACAGTTTCCATTTTAATTCACCTTTTCCATTTCTAATTTAATATAACAGTCAGGACATATATAACCCTTTGCCATTTCTGATACAGGCCAATAAGAATCACATTGAGAACATTTAATCATTTTCCAAGTCAATTAAATCACCTATTATCTCCACTACCTTGAATTACATTCCTAGACATTCTATCATCTAATTTAGCGATATTTCTTTTTGCAACATCATCTAGTGTGCATCCTAATTCATTTGCCACACTTGCAACATACCATAAAACATCACCCAACTCATTGATTATCGGCTCTCTACAATCTTTAAAGTCTAAACCATCTCTCAACATCTTTTTAACCTTTTCAGCAACTTCTCCAGCCTCTCCATTCAAACCTAATACTGTATAAATCAATCCATCATACCAAGTATCAGAGGGATATAATGCTGTTTTTTTCGCATAATCTTGATAATCATTCATTTTCATGCATTTCATCCCCCATCTTGATTAACTCTTGCTGAATGGGGGTGTGTTCGTAATCAGGTAGTAAAACCCTACCCATACAGTAAAGGAATGCCACACCAATTAGGCCAAACAGTAATTCACTCACTCT
>MDSV01111941.1_pt1 | contig 21148 bp, 6 predicted proteins | sample 810851 | NCBI WGS metagenome assembly MDSV01 (sample SAMN05326640, study PRJNA326480) | marine metagenome | isolation source: seawater | place: Atlantic Ocean: North East | collected 2012 | reverse complement strand
GCCGACTGAGCTAATCAGGCTTGATTAGCGCGGACGTATGAGCAATCGGTCTGAACCGATTCACAATGGTCTGTGTGTTGAGCTACCCGGAATCTCAAATTACTTGAGAGGCGAGTATCGACGTGTGCACCGCGGAGAATTTCAAGTACTTATACTCAAATTTGTGTACCGGTACACGCGATTTTCGGCGAGCTATCGTTTTCCGCAAAAGCGCAGCTGCAGTCCGCGCGCCGCGCGTTCGCGACGGCGCGTCGGCGGAGGCCCAGAGGTTCGCATCTCCCCCGACGAGCGACGCGGACGATGCGCGGCGGCGTCTCGCTCGCCGTGGCGGTGGCGTCGGCCGCCGCCCTCGGCGCGCAGCGCCACGGGGCGGCGCGCGGCGCGGCGTCTTCGGCACGACGGCACCCGAAGGACGCAGCGCCTCGAGCGCCTGTCGGGTACCGCTCGAGACGAACGACCGCGAAGGTGGCCGCCGCCGCGTCCGACGACGTCTTCAACGAAGGTGAGAGCGTGGCTTTTTCTGTCGTGTCCCGTGTCGGGTGTCGCCGCTCGCCGCTCGACGCACCATCCGAGGACAGCGCGATCGTTCTCTTCTCGCGTTTGCATCTCGTTCTCGGACCGACGGTGACGACCACGCGTCAACGCAAAGGCCGATCCGAACGCGCGCGTGCGCGAGACGCGGCGGCACCGATATCTCGTCGGCGTTGCCCCTCGCGCGCGCGTCCCGTGACGACGAGACGCCGTCTCGTTCCGACGAGACGCGCGTCGGAAAGGTTTTCAATCCGAGTCGGTGCGTCTCTTCTCAGACGCCTCCGAGGACGAGAATGCCGACGAGACGCGCGAGTTTTTGCCCGCTTTCCCCTACCTTCACTGACGCCCACGCGCACGACGCACGCACGCGGCACGACACGACACGACACGACCGACACAGACGACTCGGATGGTCTCGTGGAAAGCTCGGATGATCTCGACTCTCTGTTCTCCATGCTCGCCGCGCAGCGTCGCGGCGAGATGCTCTTCGCCGAGGAGATGCGAAAGCCCGAGGCGGAGGTTGACTTCGTTCGCGCCGCCGCGTTCATCGCCATGCACCGGCGTCCCGAGCTCTCCCGGGTGGAAGACGCGGTGGAGGAGCTCGACGAGCTGGCGGCAGAGCTGGAGAAGCTGTTACCCCCGAACGAAGAGGATCGCTTCCCGCTGCGCACGCTAAAGACCATCTCGCGGTTCATGTTCGAGGACCTCGGGTTCCGCGGGAACGAAGAGGAGTTTTACGATCCGCGCAACTCGTGCCTGGACGAGGTGCTCGCGAGACGCGTGGGCATCCCCATCACGCTGTCGCTGGTGTACATGGAGCTCGCGAGAAGGGTCGGGCTGCCCATGGTGGGCGTGAACCTCCCCTCACGGTTCATGATCCGCCCGGTCGTGGAGGACATGGAGATCTTAGTGGACTGCTTCAACAAAGGCGAAATCGTCTTCGTGGAGGACGTCGAGGAGATGCTCGGCAAGTTCTACTCCGGCGGCGGGGACGACGCGAGCGGTTCGCCGAACGGTTCAAAAAGCGAAGCGTCGGAATCGCCGCCGAGCGTCCAGATCACCATCGACCGCGCGTTTTTCGAAGACAACGCCGTGCGCCCGAAGCAGTTCTTCACTCGCGTGCTGACCAACTTGAAACAGATTTACTTCAACCGAGAGGCGTACGCTGACGCGTTGCGGATCGTCGGGTACCAGGCCCACTGCGCGCCAACGGCGGAGGTGGCGCGGTTCAACCGACGGGACGGCGGCATCTGCCTGTTCCTCATGCAGCGGTACGACGAGTGCGTCGAGGAGCTCAACGGGTACCTGGAGGACGCGCTCGCGGCGGAGGCGGCGGAGGAGCCTGACGCGGCGGCGGAGGCGCCGACGCGCGAAGACCTCGAGGCGCTTGGCGCGCGCCGCGCCGCGCGCGAGCGCGACCGCGCGGCGGTGACGCGCATGGTCCAGACCGCTCTCGAGCAGTCTCGGCGGCTCGCAGCGGAGAAGATGGTCCTGAACGTCGAAGACGTCGACGACGTCGACGACTCGACCGGGAAGGACGACGACGACGATGACGACGACGGCGGGAACAACGAAGCCGCCGCCGATTTTAACCCCGAGGCGTTTCGCATCGTGGAGGACGCGCTGCGGCGCGCGGACGAAAAAGAGCGCGAGGACGAGGACGAGACGAAGAATTGAAATTGATCGCGTTTTTTTAACTACTCGGCGCGTATAGTAATACCGTAGGCTCGGCCTGATATGAATACGAACAGAGCTTCGTGTGTCGGATTCATCAGAACATGCGCGAAAACATCCCCTTCTTCTTCTTCCTCTTCTTCTCGTTCCCGTTCCCCGCCGGCGGCTTCGCGCCGGCGCCGGCGTCGGCGTCGGCGTCGGCGCGCCTCGCCTTCTCCTCCGCCAGCCGCGCGCGCTGCTTCTGCGCCACGCCCACCACGCGCGCTGCCACCTCCTTGAGCGGCACGCCGTGCGTCCCCGCGACCGTCGCGCACGCCCACAGGAAGGCGTCGTACCGCATGCGCCCATCCTCGCTCGCGCTCGCGCCGGAGGCGCGATACATCTCGCGCGCGACGTCGTCCGTCAGCGACCCTCCCACCAGCCCGCATCCGCGCACCACGCGCCCCCACTTCACGGCGTCGCACGAAGGTTCCTTTTCGTTCGGTGCGTCCGGTCGCGTGGCGTCCGCGAACGTCGCGAACGCGCCCCGCAGTTCGCATCCCGCGTCCCGAAACGACGCCGGGATCTCCGCGGGCGCGGCGAGCGGCGGCCTCGCGGACTCGCTCCTCGACGACGCCGACGTCGTTGAGCGCGCCGGCGACGGCGGCGCGCGCGACTCCCCCGGGGAGGACTGCCCGCTCGCGCGCGTCGAGACGTCGAGCGAGGAGAGGTTCGAACCCGGGGGGTCGCGCGTCTCGGTCGCGTGTTGAGCCTGCGCCTGAGCCTGCGCCTCAGGGCCCTCCCTGTGCGTGCCGCTCCTCGGCGGCGCCACCGCCCGCCCCGCGACGCCCTTGGTCGAGGCGGGCGGCACGTGCTTGGGCTTCACCGGGCTCCTGGGCGGTTTCTTGGCGGCGGCGTCCTCGCCCTCCCTGGGCGTGCACTTGACCACCCTCTGCGCGACGACGTCGAACGCGACGGCGTACTCCGCGGCGACGTGCGCGCACGCCTGCACGAACCCCTCGAAGGTGATCACCTTGGGCGCCGCGGATCGGGACCCGGCGCCGTTCTTGCACTTGGCGAAAATCACCGCCGCCGTCGTCTCCGTGCACTTGGCGCCAACCAGCCCGCACGCGCGCACGGCGGCTTCCCACTGCTCCGGGCGCATCCCGTAGGAGGCGCCTCCCGCGAACGCCTCGAAGGAGGCGCGAAGCGCGCGCCGCTGGTCGCTGTGCATGTGCACATCCTCGGGGGGCTTGTAGCTCGCGCCGCGCGTCGACGCGCGCGCCGCCACCAGCGAGGACGCGCACCGCTCAAACGCGTCAAACGCCACCGAGCCGTCCGGCGCCGACCCCAGCGACTCGTCAATGGCGCGCGTCACGAACGAGAGCGCCGTCTCCGGGCTCTGACGCCGCAACGCGCCGATGTCCGACAGCGCGTGTAGCACGTCCAGCGCGTTCAGAGACGCGTTCAAACCGCTCTTGGTGTCCGCGCCCCCGGATCCGTCGCGCCCTTTCCCGCTGGAACCCGAGGAGGCGTACTGCGAGAAGATGGACCGGAGCGCCGCTCGGCTCGTCGCGTCCGCCCCCGGGGGCGGGCCGTTCGCCGACTCCGCGGCGGCGCGCGCGGCGGCGGCGGCGGCGCGCTCGGACGCGCCCGCGGTCGCGGACTCCGCCGAGTCCGCGACCGCGGGCGCGCACTGGCTGACGCGCTGCGCGACTTGCCCGAACGTGACCCTGTGCTCCGCGGCGACCACCGCCAGCGCGGTTAAAAATGAGCCGTCCTCCCAGCGCAGCACTCTTTGCCCTTTCGGCACGGCGCGCGCGAAGATGATGTCCGCGGCGGGGCCGTTGACGGACCCGCCGACGAGACCGCAATCCTTCACGAGCTTCGACCAGTCCCGGCCGTTGACGTGCTCGATCGCCTCGCCGACGCGGTTGCCCTTGCCGAACGCCGCGAACGCCGCGAAGCTCTTCCGCAGCGCGAGCGCGGCGCCGCTCTCGGCGAACCCGTCCGGCACTTCGGGCGCGGGCTTGGAGTTGACGCTGCCTCGCAGCTCGCGCACCTTGGACGCGAGCTCGCGGAACTCGTCCAGGTCCACCTGGCCGTCCCCATCCACGTCGAAGCGATCGAACAGCTCGCCCGCCTTGGACGCCAGCACGCCCTCGAGCGCGCCCATGTCGGCGAGCGCCACCGACGCCTCGCCGAAATCGAGAAACCCCGAGCCGTCCACGTCGTACCGCCGGAACGCCTCCTCCAGGGACTCCTCCTTGAACACGGGGTCGGAGGCGGAAGCGCCGGTGGCGGCGTCGCCGTCGACCGCGCGCCGAGCGCCGCGAACGGCCTTGGCCTTGGGGGGGGAGATGGTGTCCAGCCCGGGGCCGGGCCTCGTGCCGAACGCGTACTTCGTGGGGGCCGGGACCGATCGCCCGACGTCTCCCAGCTGGTAATTCGTCAGCACGTCATCGTCCTCGTCGGAGGCGTACGGCGCGTCGCGCGGGGCGACGATCGCACGCGCGCGCTCCAGGGAAACCTCCAGCGCCGCCTGCTCGCTGCCGAGCTCCTGTGGGGGGAGCGAGGGGAGACGGAAGTCAGGGAATTGCGCCTGAATTTGAGGCTTGGTTCGAATCGAGCGCTCTCGCGGGGTCGCGCAATCGGACACGGAGCGCCCGGGTTCGGGGAGCGCGACGCGAAGAGCGCGCGTCGACGTACCTCTTCGAGCGCGGTGGCGTCGTTCAGCAGAGCTGACAGGGAAGTCTGCACGACGGCGACCATCCTGGGCGTGGGGGAGGCGGCTCGTCACGCCCGTCCCCTGCAGTGTGAGCAGAGATATTCGCACAAGCCGAATTTGGCTCGTCGCGTCGCTCAGTCGAGACGCGCGCCGTCGCGGCTCGCGGGTCGCGCTCGCGCTGCGCAACGTCGGCCACTGCAGAGTTTCCGACGTGGAGACTCGGCACCGCGCCGGAGCGCGCCACAACAGCACGTCGCGCGCGACCGCAGGCTGGACCTGATGCTGCGTGCCGGCGCGCGCGAGGCGGTCCGCCAGATGGCGCGGTGCGGTGTGACGGCGTTAGGCGCGCCCGCGCCCGTGGTGGCAGCGGGCGCGTCCGCCTCCGCGTCGCGCGCGGAGGCGGGGCCGCGCCGGGGATGCGCGGCGGTGCTCGAGCGCGCCCGGGGTTTCGCGGCGGGGTCCGCGCCTTCATGGCACGGCCACGGACACGGCGCGCCGTCGGACGCGGAGACCATCGCGGTGACGTTCCACGAGAAGGACGGCTCGGAGACGACCGTGCGGGTGCGTAGAAGCTCGCGTCTGGAGGCGCGCCTCGTGCGAAGCGTCGATCGATCACGAACGGTGACGCGTGCCGTCGTCGTCTTTCGGTCGTCCATCTTTTTTTTTCGCGAATCTCGCGCGGCGCGCGGAAGCCCTCCTTTCGCGTAACCCTCGCGGTTTTCTCGTCGCTGTCGCGCGCTCGTCTCGAGCGTCCGTCAACGCGCGCTGACCGCCTTTCTCTGCTCTCCGTGCGAAAGCGCAGGCCCCGATCGGGCACTCCATGTTAGAAGTCGCGCACCGTAACGACATCGAGCTCGAGGGCGCGTGCGAGGGCTCGCTCGCGTGTTCCACATGCCACGTGATCATCGACGACCAAGCCGTGTACGACGCCCTGCCCGAGCCGGACGACGACGAGAACGACATGCTCGACCTCGCGTTCGGGCTCACCGAGACCTCGCGGCTGGGGTGCCAGGTGATCGCGGCGAAAGAACTGGACGGCATGACGCTGTCGCTGCCGCGCGCGACGCGCAACTTCGCCGTCGACGGGTTCGTGCCGAAACCGCACTGACATCGATGCGCGCGGAAGACCCATCACGCAGGAATCGTCGTTTTCTTTCGTCCGGCGGGTCGAGCGTGTGCGCGGTACTGGAGCGCGGCGACTCGCGGCGTCGACGGCGGCAACGCGAAGAGTTGGAAATCAAAACAAAAGAAACTGCGTTTCGCGCGTCACACGAGTGCGAGAGTTACTGAAAAAGTTATCAGCCGGTTTCGCTCGTCCGCGGTTGCCGGCCTGCCGCCGAAGCGCTGAGCGACGAAAAGACGTTTCGGTCAAACTGTTAAAGAAGAAGAATCCCGCAGGGTCGAACCGCCCAGTTTCGACCCGATCAAGACTCGACCCGCCCTTTCAAGGCTATCGATCGGGGTCCGTTATTTGTCATAGATTTCATTCAGCGCGTTTTTCCCGGGGCTTTTCGTTCTTCTCCGTGAGACACGTCGCGTGTTTTTCTTTCTCGGTCAATGACGCGCTCCGAATCACTGGAGCCACTCACACGCAATAAATGTCACCCGCCGTTTCGCGTTTCGTCCGCTCATATGCTCGGAAAACGGCGTTTCAAGGTATCCAAAACGCGTTCCGAGCGCGGCTCTCGCCACACCTACCCGCACACCCACCCCTTCCCCCACACACATCCAACCTCCACAATGGTCGCCGTCTGCGCCATGAACATCGTCGCCAAGGCCGCCGTCACCGGCAAGGTCAAGGTCACCACGGGCAAGAAGTACGCCGACATCAAGGCCGCCACCCAGGCTGGCCTTGTCCGCGGCTGCGCCCCCTTCCCCGAGGGCGTCGACTTCTTCGGCTTCTACAACGGCATCGACGAGTCCGAGGCGCAGCGCTACGCGGACGTCGAGATCACGCACGGCCGCATCGCCATGCTCTCCGCGCTCGGCTTCCTCGTCGGCGAGCAGGTGGAGGGCTCCGCGTTCCTCTTCGACTCCCAGGTGACCGGCCCCGCCATCGACCACTTCCAGCAGGTGCCCGCCACCTTCTGGGGTCTCCTCGGCGCGTTCATCTTCGTCATCGAGTGCAACCGCGTGCAGACCGCGTGGCAGAACCCCTTCGAGGCGGATAAGCTCTTCCTGCTCAAGAACGAGTACACCCCCGGCGACTACAACTTCGACCCCCTCAAGCTCTCCGCGGGCAAGGATGAGGAGTGGCTCAACGACATGAAGCTCAAGGAGGTGAACAACGGCCGCGTCGCCATGGTGGCCATCTCCGGCATGATCGCGCAGGAGCTCGTCAACGGCCTGAACCTCATCCCCGCGGACGAGGTCCTCGAGATGGGCAAGTCCGGCGCCCTCGAGGCCATGGAGAGCCAGTGCACCGGCTCCGCCAACGAGGCGGCCTGCGCCAAGGCGTTCGAGGCTGCCGAGCGCGCCGCCGTCTTCGCCGCCAACTAAGCGCGCCGACCGAGTCTGCGGCGGCCGGAAGAAGCGCGAACGTGTCGCTTTCTCGCTTCTGCCCGGGCCGCTCAAGGCGTCGCACGATGGAGTGTGCGCAGCCTCGAGAAAGGATGCGCATCGTGTACAATACCACCGCGACGCGCGCGAACGAATAAGGATGCGCGGACGCGACGCGCGATTCCTGATAAGAATTGACTTTTTTCATACATAAACACACACAATACATATTAATAACACGGCGAAGGACGACGCGAGAAAGACGAGCGTCCCTCCGAACGCGAAACCGACGGTTCGGACGTCGCAGGGGAGGACATCCCAAACCCTCTCTCGTCTCTGTGTCTCTGTCTTCAAGACCCCTCCCGTCCCCGCGAGTGGTCACTCAGTCGAAGTAGTCTCCCACGTCCGTCTCCGGGTCGAGCAGCGACGGGCCGAACCGCGTGAGGTCCGTCCCGTTCAGGATGAGGTTCTCGAACGTCTCCTCCAGGTCGGTGTCGCCCAGCAGCACGGCGCCCACCATCTTCCCGCGCAGCAGAAGCACACGCGCGAACGTGGACGCCACGTCGTCGCGCCTCGAGTAGCTCACCAGCTCCGACTCCGGCTCGTCCTCCAGCGTCTGCGCGTTGTACAGCCCGAGGAGGATCACCTTCACGCCGAAGAAGCGCGTGACGTGCGTGAAGAGCTCGAAGTTGAACCCCCAGGCGTCCGCGTCCGCCTCGCCCACCATCACGCGCGCCGCGTACGTCCCGGAAACCCGAGCCTGGTTCCACAGCCGCATGGGAAACCAGCGGGTGGCGCGGTCGAGCCTTCGCGCGTCGCAGCACGCCGCGTCGCCGGCGGCGAAGACCGAGTCGCCTAAACCGTCGCCCAGCGCGCGGAACGTCGCGTCCACGCCGATTCCCCCGTCGCTCCCGCGCGGGACTCGGGCCTCCGGGAGCCACGCGACGCGCGGCGCCGGATCGACGCCCGCCGCGCAGACGATCAGGTCGACGGACACGCGCGCGCCGTCGCTCAGAATCGCGGTAGCGGGAAAGCCGTCCAATTCGTCGTCGTCGTCGCTCGTTTTTTTTTCGTCTTCGCGGGGGACGACCGAGACGAGCTCGGCGTCCGGCGCGACCCGCAGGCGGAACCGGCGGAACGCGGCGTCCCCAGCTTCGCCTCTTCCGCCTCTTCCGCCGAGCGAGAGGGTCTTCCGCACGCGCTCGGTCCAATCCGGCCCGGCGGCGTTCCCGCCCACCGGAGCGGTCGGCGCGGCGATTTTTTCGTTTTTTTTCGTTTTTTTCGCGTCGGGCGCGGCGGCGCGGCGGGCGACGCGAACGTTCGATTCGGGGTCGGGTTCGTTTGCGCGCGCGCGCCGCGCTCGCTTCGCGGCGAAGCGTTCCGCCCCGCGGCTCGGCGGAGTCGAGACGGTCGCGGTCGTCTCCAACGAAGAAGCCGGCGACGCGCTTCGCGAAAACGCTCTCGCGCGACTGAAGAGCCCTTCGCGCTCGGCGACGTCGCGCAGAAACGCCGCGGCGTCGCGGTCGAAGAACGCGTCGCCGACGGCGGCGTGCCGAGCCGCCCACACGAGTTCCCGGTCGTCGCTCGACGACGCGCGCGCGACAGCCTCGTCGCTCTCGCCGCGCTTCGCCTTAACGGCGACGCCGTCATCGAACCCGCGTCTTCTCGAAGCGGGCGAAGAGGTATCTTTATCGTCGCGATCGTCGCCTTGGCGGCACAACGCGTCGGCGAGCTCCATGGCGATCCCGCCGTTCCCGACGAGCAAAACGCGCCGCGCGCGTTTGAGCCGCTCGCGCAACGCCGCGACACTCTCCACGTCGCGCACGACGACCGTGATCGAGGCGGCGAGGCGTCTCATCGCGTCTTCTTTTTTTGTCGTTTCCGCGTCGTTCTTCACGCGCACCACGCCCGAGCCCTTCGCGGCGAGGTTCTCGACGCCGCTCCCGAAGACCGAACGAGGCGCCGCGCCCGCGCAGACGCAAAGCTGGTCGTACGCGAGCGCGCGCCTCGTTTTTTCCTTCTCATCCGGCTTGCCGCTCCGTCCGCGCGCGAGCGTCTCGCGCGCCTCCCGCGGAGCGTCACCGTCCGTGACCGTCTCCAGAAACAGCAGCTTCTCGTCCAGGTCCACGCCGACCACCGCCGCGCGCACGACGGACAAGTTCGCGTGCGACAGCGCCGTCGCCGGCTTCTCCTCGATGTGCACCGTCTCGACGTTCTTGGTCACGCGCTCGACGTGGCGCACGCTCTTGACCGCGTCCCCGGCGGTCACCAGCACCACGGCGTCGCGCGGGCGCAGGCGGCACAGCTCCTCCGCGCAGCATGTGCCCGCGACGCCGGCGCCGACCACCACACGGATCACCGAGGGGGTCGGAGGTCCGTCTCCGTCCGCGCCGGAGACGGACGTTTTGGCACCCGAGCGCATGTCGGCGATGGCAACACCGCAGGGGATCTCGTCGTCCTCTGGGTCGAGCTCGGGGGGGCGCGACGCGTCCACGAAGGCGACGGGGGGGGGAGCGCCGCCGCCACCGCGTGCGGCGCGTCTGAGACCGCGTGCGCGGCAGATGCGACACATCGCGGTATTCACCTGCAGCCGCCTCGGCAACTGCGCGGATGGGGCACACGCCGTTTTTGTTGAAGGTTTTTGCCCGGCGTTGAACGCCTGTCAGAACATGAACGACCAGAACTTTAATACTTTCCGTCGGCATCCACACACCGCGACGCGCGCGTAGCATGGGTCGCGCGAGCGGCGCGACCGCGCTGTTGGCGTTCGCGGGCCTTTGGACGCTCTGCTGCGTGTTCGTGTTCGGCCGGTTCCTGGGCGGGGAGCAGCCCCTCGACCCCCGGTCCCACCGCGCGCGTCCCGACGCGTCCGAAGACACCGCGCAGCGCCTCGGATCGTCGGGTCGCCTGTCGTCCGGGACACAGCACGGCGCGGGCGCGCGGCAGGAGGTGGACGCCTTCACCGGCCACGACGACTTCGCGGAGAGGAGGCACGGCGGCGGGGAGGCCGGCGCGGCGTTGCCCCTGCGCGAGTCCCGTCGCGCCAAGCCGTACGGGGACGAGGACGTTTCCGACGCAAACGGCGCGATGCGCGTCTTCGCCGGCCACGCCGCGTTCGACGCGGCGCGGCGGTCCGCGGAGCGTTCGGACAAATACGCGGGGCGCGAAATGCGAGACGTCGACCGGGGAGTGGCTCACGAGCTCGAGCGTGAATCGAAAGCGTCGAAAGCGTCGAAAGCGTCCGTCGCGGCGGACGCGGTGGGCATGGAGAGCGCCCCCGCGTTTGAGGCGGGCGAGGTTGACGAAGCGCGCGCCGCCCTGGACGACGCCGACGTCGCGGACGACGGCGCCGACCCGACGGTAATCCGGGAGCAGGACATCAGCGCCAGCCTCGCGGCGGTCGCGCGGCGCGTCGCCGAGAGGGAGGCCGGGCAGGAGACGGAGACGCTGGAGCAGCAAGTCGCGCGGCTCAAGGACGAGGCGCTGGGCAGGAAAGGCGGCGCGCTGGGGTGAGCGTCGGAAAACGCATCCGACGCGTAGGTCACCTTTGGTGAATATACGTATATACTCCATGTTCAACAGATACTATGATAGTCGAATGTCGCTAAGGTATGACACAGAGCGAGGGTCAGGGCCGTAACCTCCTTCGCCTCGCTCCGACACGGCGGCGAGCGCGTTCGGGTCGGCGCGTAGGTCCGCCCGAACGACGCGCGCGCGTCGGTTTTTTGTTTTTTGTTTTTCGTCTCGTCTGATGAGACGAAATCGTCGAAGACGAATCGCGAGATCAGACGGTCGCGATGTAAAAGTCTCACCGCGTCTTCTTGCCGCCGAACGCGCCGGCGAGTTGCTTGTCGCCGCCCCTGTCCAGCTCCTCGCCGGCCAGGCGCTCCTCCGCGGTCTGGTACGTCGAGTCGACGCCGTGGCCGTGCCGGAGCCTGCGCCCCTCGCGCCCGTAGCGCATCCCGGGGTGGTTGTTCAGGGCGTCGTCGTCGCCGCCGCCGTCGCCCGCGTCGTCCAGGCCGCTCCGCAAGCCGGCGTCACGGCGGCGGACCCGCCGCGAGTCCTCGAGGGACTCGGTGGAGTCGTGCGTCGAGCCGACGGACCCGCCGCTCTTGGTCTTGCGCCGCCTCAGCTCGCTCGCGACGTGCCGCGCGAACTGCGCCTCCTCGGGGAGCATGGTGAACGTCTCGGCGCGCGCCGGTCCGGATTCGCGAATCAAACGCGCCACGCCGTCGTTCCCGAGCGCCGCCATCGCGTCGCGCGCGAGAATCATGGCGTCCAGAAACGCCGTCTTCTCGCCGTGCTTGGCTCGGAACGCCAGCCACTCGTAGACGAGCTCGAGGTTTTCGGGGTTGACGTTGCGCCGCACCGCGTGCATCTGCTGCGACACCGTCATGAGCGTCTCGGCGTCGTAGCCCTCCCTCCACAGCTCCTCGATCAGGTCCGCCGCGCCATCCGCCACCGCGGGGGGCAAATCCCGCAGGTTGGCGTGGATCTTCTCGCAGTGGCGCTCGGCGAAGACGGCGCGCGCCTTCTTCATCGTCGCCTTGATCTTGGCGCTGTCCGGCTCGACCGCCTTGCGGTAGATGGCGGCGAGGTGCCCGCCGGACATGTTTCTTAACTGCAGCCCGATCCGCAGGAACCGGACGTACTTCAGCTTGAAGAACTTGAGGTACTTGAAGAAGCGCGCGCCGCGAATCCCGCCGAGCGCGTCGCCGCCGTTTTCGGCGATCCACAGAATAATGGACATGAGCACGACGGCGAAGTCCAGGCAGTTGAACGTGTCCCGCAGGTAGGCGTGGCGCCCGAGCACGAACCCGAGCGCGACGATCTTCATCGCCGCCTCCAGCGCGAAGGCGACGGTGAAGAAGTCGTTGATGACGTCCACGCGCGCCAGCGGGCCGGGAGCCAGAGGCACGAGCTCCACGAACGTGATCACGGTGGACATCGCGATGGCCACCATGATGAACCGGTCAAACAGCGACGACTTGACCACGTCCCAGCATCGCCGGCGGAACGCGGAGGACGGCGGGATCACGAACAGCGCGTACCCCTGCGGTCCAGAGACCGCGGTGTCCAGCTTGTCCATGGTGTCGTCCGCGTCCGCCGCGCTCGCGTGATTCATCACCATCGCGATGAATCGCCGGATCCACGGGAACAGGTCCATGGCGACGGCGAAGGCGAGGAACGCGATGGTGAGCGCGATGATGGCATTCACGAAAACCGCCATCGCGAAGGTGGTCTTGTCGTCCCAGATTCCTAATTGGAAAAAGTACCCGAAGATCAGCGTCAGGACGTTCACGTTACACGACAGCATCTCCGCCAAGTTGAGCGACCGGTACTTGAACGGCTCGGCTTTCGCCGCGAGCAGCGCGACGCCCATGAGGAGCGCCGTGCACAGCAGCGTCTGTGAAATCGGAAACGGAATCAACGCGCGGAAAACGACGATGGAGAGCTTTTTGCCCATGTCCACGACGTGCCAGTACAGCCACCGCGGCCTCGCGTCTAAGTACAACAGCCCGAAGTTGTGCTCGAATCGTTCGGCGAGGCGCAGCTGCTTCTCGTCCGCGCCGGCGAGGATGAGCGACATGCGCGCGTGGACGCGCGGCCGCGGGCCGTCCGCGCGGTACCGGTGGATGAAAAGCACGCCGAACGCGAGCATGCCCACCGGGTACACGAGGATTCCTAAAACGCCCAGCGGCAGGTGCGCCAGGTGCGCCCCTTCGTAGCACGCCACGGAGGGGTCCGCGCGCAGAAGCCGCTTTCCCGCGTTGTTGCTCTCGCAGTCGAAGAACGCGACCGCCTGCTGCGCGAGCAGGAAGTAGCCCCACTGGAACAAGAGCATGCACGTCGGCTTGGCGCGCTCCACCGTCTCGGCGGCGAACGTCCGGATCAAAAGTCGCAGCGGGCGTTTCCCCAAGGGCGCCTCGCCGCCCGGTTCGTCTCGGAAAAGATCCACGTCGACGCCCTTGTGCTTGGCGTAATCCTCGACGCGGTCGAAATCCTTAGCGTTTTCGTAATCCAGCTTCTCCGCCGCGGTGTACTCGTCCGAACCGTCCCTGAGCTCGGGGCGGTCCAGCGGCAAACCGTGTCTCTGGTCCGCCACCGAGCGCCACCGCTTCGCCTCGGGGTCCGTCTGGCCGTGCGTCCACCGCCGACGCGCGTTGGCGCGCGCGCGCAGGGCGACGCGCGCGCGGCGGTGGTACTCCGCGAGCACGCGCCGCGCGACGCGCGCGAAGACAGAGACGAAGATGACGAGCAGCCAGACCAGCGGCTGGAGCATCGCCACGCGGTACTTGGCGAAGTAGGTCCACCCTTTCGGGAACACGCACTCGGCGGCCCACAGCTCGAGGTCCAGGTAAGACGCCGACGTCGCCGTGAGCCACGCGAAGAGCTCGCGCGGCCACTCGACGGACAGGTACTTCATGGACGCGGAGATTTGCAGAAACGTGAGCAGGATGCCCAGCGCGCCCGCGGCGGGCGACCCCGCCACCTCCAGCAGCACGCCCACGCACGCCGCGTACAGCAGCACGAGCGACGCGAGGCGCCACCGAGCGCGCGTGGCAGAGCCGCACGAGTGGCAGTGTCCGGCGTGCCGGTAGTGGTTCGACGCGCACTCGAAGCACCCATCGCCGACGTACGCCACGGCGGCGTCGCGCGCGCCGGCGAATCGTTGCCCGGCGCACCGCCGGTTCCGCACCTCGTCCTCGGTGAACTTCTCCACGCACGCCGCCGCGGGGATGCAGTCGTACGTGCGCCTCGGCTCGAGCGGGTCCGTCCAGTGCCCGCGGAAGGGAATGGGCAGCGCCAAGCCGAGCGCCTCGCACTTGGTCCGGGACAGGTCGCACGGCCAGCACTCCGTCTCCGACAGCTGCGCGGTGCCGATTTCGCAGCGGCACGCCTCCAGCGCCGAGGCGCCCGAGTTGGAGCGCATGCGCGCCGGGCACGAAGGGCACACGCCCGTGCCCGCCTCGGCGGCGAAGGTGTCCGGCGGGCACGCCTCGCACCGCGTCGAACCCGGATCGGGGGTCTGCGTCCCGGGAGGGCAGTTCGTGCACGTCGTCTGGTCCAACAACGCGCGGTCGTTGTAGGTTCCCGACGCGCAGGGCTCGCAGACGCCGTCCCCGGCGACGACTTCGCCGCCGGGGCACTGCACCCTGAACGTCGTCGCCGTCGCCGGGCCCTCGGCGCCCAGCGCGTCGCGCGCCGACCAGGTCACGGCCACGAGCCCGTGCGTGCGCGGCTTCGGCCGGAACACGAACGCGGGCACGCCCGAGACGGAGACGTCGAAGACGTCCCCGGGGGCGAGCGCGAGGGAGACGTTCGTCCCGTTTTCGTTTGAAAAAAAGACGGAGTCGGGGAAGACGACATCCACCCCGGAGGAGGTGGCGTCCGAGTCGTTGACCAAAGAGGGCGGACGCCAGAGGAACACCTCGCCGGCGTCGGCGCCGTCGTCGACGCGCGCCGGCGTCGAGCGGAGCGAGTACCTCAGAGGCGAGCCGTCGAGGCCGTCCACGTCGAACGCGAAGAGCGCGACGCCCACCTCCGCGGTGTGCGGCGCGCGGATCACGGTTTCGGCGTCGCCGCACGCGAGCGCCGTGCTCGCCGCCGCGCCGCCGACGACGAGACCCTCGAGCGTCTCGTTCGCGGCGTTCGAGGCGTTTTGGGTTCCCGAAACCCGCGCGGACATGTTCGCCAGCGCGCCGAGCTCGCGAATCGCGGTTTCGTACGAGACGAACTGTTCGCGGAGCGTCCCGACGTCGGCGTCTCGCTTCGCGATGACTTCGTCTCTGATTTCCGCCGCCGCGCCCGTCGAGACGACGAAGGCGCTCCCGGCGCCGAGCGCCGCCGCCACGCTCGCGTCCATGGGCGAGTCGGCGGCGCACGCGCCCGTCGGCGCCTGGTTCACCTCCTCGACCGTGATCACCAGCTCCGCCGGCGCGGAGCGCGCGCCGTGCGCGTCGACCGCGACGTACCGCAGCGTCTCCGTGCCGTGGAAGAAGGGGGTCGGCGTGTACACGAAGCGCGCGTCGTTGACGTCCGTCGGGTTCAGGGGCGCGACGGCGCCCAGTCTCGGCAGCGCCCATACGACGGCGTCCGGGTCGTCCGCCTCCTCCGGCGGGCTGACGTAAATCTCGTGCCGCAAGTTCGCGGGGGACTCCGCGTCCAGCGAGGTGAACTTCACGGAGGGGCCGCTCAGCGGCACGTTCTCCTGCGTGACGAACGCGAGCGGCGACGAGACGGGCGGCGTGTTGCGTTCGCGGGTCAGGCGCACGTTCACGTACACAGTCGCCGTCTCCGACACGAGTCCGTTCATGTCCAGCGCCTTGAACTCGAAGGCGTCGGCGCGGTAGCCCGGGTGCGCCGCCGTGCCTCTGACCGCGTTGAAGTCGAAGTCCGCTGGCAAATTGGACATCGCCTCGGCGACGCGCGCGACGGTCGCGGACGCGGAGGTGGCGGTGTACGTGAACGCGCCGGTCGGCGCGTGCCGGAACAGCGCCGCAGTCTCGTCGACCAAAACGAGACTCGCCGGCGATTCCGGCTCGGTGACGATTTGAAACCGGTACAAGTCGTCGGCGCCGTCGGCGTCCGTCGCGGGCATCACGCCCGCCGTCGGCGAGTTCTCCCAAACCTCCAGCTCCAGCGTCGTCGCGACGGGGGCGAAGTCGCCCGTCCCGGTGCGAACGGTGACCGTCGCGAACCGCGAGCTCAGCTCGCCGTCCCAGGCGAAGAACACGAACGTGTCCGTCCCGGGCTGGTCCCCGTCGTGCGTGTACCGATACGTCCCTTCGTTGACGTCCAAAATCTCCACCGAGCCCTTCGAGGGGAAGCACGTGATGTTGTACCAGATGACGTCGGAGTCGGGGTCGCTCGCGAGCATCAAGCCGTCGCCGGTGCCCCCCGGCTCGGACAGCACGAGCGTCGTCTGCACGGCGTCCGCCACCGGGGGGTCGTTGACGTTGATCAGGTTCATCACCAGGTAGCCCTCGCAGTCGGGGTCGCTCGTCGCCGTGTCCGGGTCCACGGAGCCGTCGCCCAGCGCGTCGAACACCCGGTACGTGATTTTGCGTTCGACGACGTCGATCCTCGGCCCCGCGTTCGTGAACTGCAGCGCGTTCAGCACCCAGACGTACGCGGCGAAGGACGCCGTGCCGGTGACGGTCACTTTGTTCGGCGTCGTCGGGGACGTGCTGGTGGTGGAAATCTCCACGGTCAGGTCGTCCAGGTCGTCGGGCGGCGTCCAGGTCTCGTCCGCCGCCAAGTACAGCGCCCGGCGCTCGGCGTCGGCGTACGTGATGACGTCGTTGGCCTCGAACGCCGGTTCAAAAGTCACCTCGGCTCTCGTGAGGGTCGTCCCGTCGGGGTCGAACACGATCGTCTCCGTGTTGAGGTAGACGGTTTCCTTCTCGTAGTACGTCACCGGGAAGACGAAGTTCAGGTCCTCCTGCACGACGGCGACGCCGCCGGAGACCACGAAACACGCCTGCAGGAACACGTTGGGCAAGTCGTTGGTGGGCTCGGTGGGGACCTCCACCTCCGGCCCGGAGGCCACCTGGTTGCCGTTGTCCACCACCTCCACCTCCGCGTCGCGCGCGTCGCCGGTGGGGTTGACGTCGGAATCGGAGAATTGCGCGCCGGAGAGCGCGTCGGCGAAGTCGTCCGTCACCGGGTCCTCCGCGTCTTGCAGGAGCTCACGCCCCAGAAGCACGCGGCGGCGTTTCCTGGCGGGCTGAAACTCCGGAGGCACGCCGTCGTCGTTGATGGACATCAGCGACAGCTCCCCGATGGAGGGGAGGTAGATGGCGAAGATGTTCTCGTTCGCCCCGACCACGCACCCGTTCGTGATGTTCGCGCACCCCGGTAACGTCAGCTCGTCCGTCTCAGTGTTCCAGTAGTTTTTCAGTTTAAGCTTGGCGCCGACCACGGACACCGGGAAGTCCACCGCGACGTCCGCCGGGCCGATGGTCAAGCCCTGTAAGACGTCCGACGCGCTCGCCTTCTCCTTGAACAAGGGCGCCGACGAGGGGTTGTTCACAACCAGCGCCGGGTACGCCTGCCCGAGGAAGTACGTGCCCATGAGCTTCGTGGCGGCGACGACGCGCGTCAAGCCGGTGGTCTGGTCGACGTCGCCCCAGGTGAGCGTGACCCCGTCATCGCCGCGCTTGGACGCGGACCACTCGAACGCCGAGTGGTCGGCGCTGTACAAAGCGTCCACGGCGTCGCGCGACCCGAAGTACGACTCGTCCACCTCGAAGGTTATTTCCACCGTCTCCGTGGTCGGGTTGAGGGTCACGGGGGGATCGAGGCGCGCGCCGTTTTCCAGAAGGAACGCCTCCACCTTCCAGTACTTGGTGAAGCGCTGGTACAGTGTCGGGAGCGCCGCCACGTCCGACGCCGGCACCTCCGTGATCTCGATCTCGACGCTGGAGTTGAACGAAAACCCGGAAGGCGGCGACTCGGCGCCGTACTCCGTCAAGACGGTGTTGAAGCACGGCGCGTCCATGTCGGCGTACGCGGGGTCGTCCGGAGCGGTGATCTCCGCGCACAGCGCGACGGTGCGCCGCCCCTGGTCGCCGTCGCGGAACACGCCCGCCAGCACAACCTCCTTCGGCACGAACCAGTCCGTCTCGGTGAAGGCCAGGGTGGACCCCGAGACGATGGACACCTGCCGGTCGGCGGCGGCCACCGGCGCGTTCGCGGAGGACGGGGTGGTCGTCGACGACTGAAGCAGCGCGCGTCTCCGCGCCGTCGCGTTCGGGTTCACCAGCCCCGTGGCGTTGCTCGCCTCGAACAGGCGCAGCGATACCGTCCCGATCGGTCTGGACGCCATGACGATCCCGAACGACCCGGGGGCGGTGGTGGCCCCCTGCGCCGCCGCGCTCGCGGGTTCCTCCACCAGAATCACGCCCTCCACGCCGTTCCCGAGCGCGAACCCGGGCGAGTCCGACTCGAGCACGGTCACCGCCAGCGCGCCGCCGCCGAGGTTGGGGTTGAGCGCGCGGTAGCCGGGCTCGTCCTGCTCGCCCTCGACGACGTGCCAGACGACGACGTCCGAGTCGCCGTACACGGCGGTGTTGGAGGGGAAGCGGAGCGAAAACGAAGCCACGGAGGGGCCCCCGGGCGTGAACGTGAACCGCTCGGGCGTGATCGCGCCGCGCTGCTTCGCGCCGGGCGCAAACGTGGGCGCGACGGTCACCTCCTTCCACAGCTTCCCGGCGGGGCGAAGCGTGTACCGCAGCGTCTGGAAGCGCTCGCGCACCGGAACCGGCGCGAGCGGGGGCGACCCCACGGGCGCCACCAGCCTCTCGCGCCCGGAGACGTCCGCCACGATCCAAGCCGGCGCCGGGTCGCCCTCCAGCACCACCACCGACAAGACGGGCGGCGCGAGGTTGGCGTACGCCGCGTCGCCGACGGAGCGAAAGGCGACGGCGACGTCGAACTCGACGTCGCCGAAGTACGTGCCGTCGTCGGCGGTGACGAAGGTCACCTCTTTCTCCGTCCCGTACTCGTCCGGCGCGAACGTCACCGACGCCGGCTGAATCGCGAGCGACGCGTACGCGTGCGACCCGCCGGGGTCGGGCACGAGCGCGAAGTCCACGACGACGTTCGCGCGGGGCTCCGACTCGAGGCGCATCGTGACGACGTGCGCGCCGGCGAGCTCGCGAATCTTCGTGCGCGAAAAAGCGACGCCCGGGGTTTGCAAGTCGACGATGGTCACCGGGATGTCCGGGACGACAATCGCGGCGTAGGGAGCGCTGCTGGACGCGACGTCCACGACGAGGTCCACGACGCGATCGGGGTCCGCGACGTCGCTGTACACGGGGATGAGACGCACGGGGACCTGCGTGGCGTAGTTGGTCCGGTTGAACGTCAGCGTCACCGGCCCGCCGACGCCGCCGGTCGGGCCGCCAGTCACCGCCATCCACGCCGCGTCGCCCGAGCGGAGCGTCACCGTCACGTCGTCGCCGTCGGAGGGCGCGCCGGCGAGCCAGACCAGCGCATCCACCGCCGTGTCCTCCGTCGTCGAGTAGCTCAGCACCGACTCGGGCACCTCGCCGTCGCACCGCATCTCGCGCGTCTGCGGCGCCTCGCGCGGGTCGGAGATGATCACGGCGGCGACGTCGTTGTCGACGACGGAGGCCCGCAGCGGCTCCACCGCCGCGCCGTCGTAGCAGGCGTCCCCCGAAGCCACCGCCATCTCGACGCGCAACGCGTGCGGGCCCTCCACGACGACGTCGTCGACCGCGCGCACCTTCGCCTCGATCGGCGCGGACCAATCGTCTTTCGGGAAGGTCACGACCAGGGACTCGGCGAACGCGAGCGCGTCGCTCTCCAGCGCGAACAGCAGCTGCTCGGGCTGGCTCGCCGTGAGCGTCACGGCGACGTCGCGCGTCGGCGGTTGCGTGAGCCGCAGCGCGACGACGTCGCCGAAGACGTCGCCTTCCGCGACGGCCACCGAGCTCGACGGCGTTCGGACGCCCAGCGAGCTGAGCCGCCGCGAGCGCGCCTCCGTCTCGCGCTGCCCGAATCGGTCCCATGCAGAGAAGTACAGGTCGTACGGCGCGCCGGGGCGCAGGTCCGGCACGGTGAGCTTCTGAAGCCCGATGCCGCCGGCGGCGGCGGCGGGCGAAGGCTCGTCGCTCCCGACGTACTCGAGAACGCCGCGCGACGTCGCCGCGGCACCTCCGGCGCCCGTGCCCGCGCGCACCTCCTCCGGCGTGGGCTCGGCGCTCCCCTGCGGCAGCGCCACGAAGAACACCTCCGCGGGCTCGTTCAGCGCGACGTCGAACACCATGTTCTGAGAGCAGACGATATCGAGGTTGAGCCACAGGAACACCGGAGGCGAAAAGTCCAGCGCGAGGCGCGTCGTCGGGCACGCCTCCGTGCCCTCTTGGTTCACCAGCGCCGTCAGCGGCGCAGCCGCGTTCCCCGCCAAGTCCGTCAAGACGACCGAGAACGAGACGCACCCGTTCGCGTCCGTGAACGCCGCGTCCTCCGGACGCACGACCCTGGGCCCCATGCACCACCGCGCGCCGCCGCCGGTGAGCATCGAGCGCGGCATGGGGCCGAACCCGGTGAGCGTGGTCGCCGGCGCGAGCACGGGCTCGGACGCGTTGACGCACAGCGTGACGGCGTACGGCGCGCCCACCGTCGGGTCGTGCGGCGAATCCGTGGACGCCGTCAATGAGAGCGCCGCGGGGGGCGTGACGTCCACCACCACCTTCTCCGGGTCGGACGAGGCACACCCGGCGCTCTCGGTGACGGTGGTGGACACCCCGGCCGCGTCCGTGTACGTCACGGAGAACGGCACGGGGTCGACGTCCCCCCAGCTCGCCGCGACCAAAGCCGTCGCGTCCCAGCGCGCGGCGCGCCCTTCGGCGTCGGCGGCGGCGCCGGCGCGCGGCGCCACCGCGAGCGCCCCGGCGGGGAACGACGCCGGCCCGACCGTCGCGGCGGTCACCGCGACGGCGCCAGAGACGTCCAGCTGCAGCGACACTGTGTCGCCCGCGCTGGCGAGCCCGGGATAGCCGGCGCGGTCGGACCGGAGGCACGCGCGGAGCGGCACGACGTCGTAGACGCGGTCGACGGGCTCGTCGTCGCCCTCGTCGGGGCCGGCGGCGTCGCACGACGTCGCGACGTTTCCCGCGAGGTCCTCGGCGACGACGCAGACGGCGATGGCGCCCGCCGGAGTCGTGTCGTCGCACATCTCCACGGACGCCGTCCAGGCCTGCTCGG
>MDSV01019475.1_pt1 | contig 21148 bp, 26 predicted proteins | sample 810851 | NCBI WGS metagenome assembly MDSV01 (sample SAMN05326640, study PRJNA326480) | marine metagenome | isolation source: seawater | place: Atlantic Ocean: North East | collected 2012 | reverse complement strand
TTGTCATAAAAATTATCCACTTTTATAATTTTTTACTTTTTCTAAAATTTTTTGCATTTCTGAAAATGAAAGAATCTTAGGCTCACCCATCTTTAAAGCAATAATATATTGTTGGCAAATATTTTCTACTTCTTGTGCTAGCTCAAATGCTTTTGCTAAATTTTCTCCAAATGCAACTTGACCGTGGTTAGACATTAAGCATGCTTTTCTATTTTCTAAAGCTCTAACTATATTCATTGATAATTCATTTGTTCCGAAAGTAGCATATTCAGAACACTTGATATTTTCACCTCCAGCGAGTGCTATCATATAATGAAATGGTGGTATTGCTTTTCCATGAGTAGATACAGCTGTAGCATTTGGCGAATGTGCATGAACTATTGCTTTTGCTTCCCATTTATTTTTATATATATCTTGATGAAATCTCCATTCTGAAGATGGATTTTTTCCTGAATTAAACCATGAAAGAAAGTCTTTTTCCTCGTTTAAAGATAAAAAAACAATATCATCAGGCTTTAATGCTTCATATTTTTTTCCAGAAGGAGTTATAAAAAAACCCTCAACATCATCTTGAATTCCTCTAACAGATATATTTCCAGATCTTAATGGTGATAAATTTGTAGTATTTAATTTTTTTGAATATTCGATTACCTGTTCACGTTCTTTTAAGTTGTGCACTTTAATTAATTATTTTTATTTTTTTTTATTTCATCTTCACAAAACTTTTCAGCTTCTTTAAGATCTGTTATTTTTGATTTCGATAATTTTTGACTTCCCGCTAAACAAGCATCAACCGCTCTTTTTAAATTATGATCACTAAAGTTTAAAATAACTATCATTCCAAGTACTATAAATATAAATATTAAAATATTTTTAATCATTTAAACAATCCTTTTAATCCTTTAGTAGAAGCTTCACAAATACCTTTTTCTGTTATTAATCCTGTTACATATTTTGCTGGCGTTATATCAAAAGCTAAATTCATAGATTTACTTTTTTTTGGATAAATTAATACCTTTTTAACATTTTCATTTTCATCTAAGCCATCTATATGTGATAATTCTTCAGTATTTCTTTCTTCAATTGGGATTTTCCTAAAGTCATTTATATCCCAATCTATTGTTGAGCTTGGCAATGCTACATAAAAAGGTATGTTGTTATCATATGCCGCTAATGCTTTAAGATAAGTTCCAATTTTATTACAAACATCTCCTGTAGATAAAGTTCTGTCAGTTCCAACTATACACATATCAACTTCACCTCTTTGCATTAATATTCCACCAGTGTTATCTGCTATTATTGTGTTTGGTACTTCTTCTTCATTTAGTTCAAAAGATGTTAAATTAGCTCCTTGATTTCTTGGTCTTGTCTCATCTACCCAAACATGAATGGGTATTCCTTTTTTATGGGCATGATAAATTGGAGAAGTAGCAGTACCCCAATCAATTGTTGCAAGCCACCCAGCATTACAATGAGTTAGAATATTTACAGTATCTTGTTTTTTGTTATAAATTTCTTCAATGATCTTTAATCCATTAATTCCAATTTTTTCACAAAATTTAACATCTTCTTCACATATTATTTTTGCTTCGGCTAGAGCTATTTCCAAAATTTTATTACTATTAACACCTGTTAATTTTTTCATCATTCTGTCTACTGACCACTTTAAATTAATAGCTGTTGGTCTAGATTGAATTAAATCTTCTGAATTTTGCTTAAGAGAATTAAAATCATTTTTTTCCATAACAGCTAAAACGATTCCATAAGCAGCAGTACCACCTATAAGGGGAGCTCCTCTAACCTCCATAACTTTAATTGCATTAATTGCATCCTTTACCGTTTTAAGTTCTTTGATAATAAATTGATGTGGAAGCTTAGTTTGGTCAATTATTTTAACAACATTATTTTCATACCAAATTGTTCTGAATTTTTTTCCATTTATTCTCATGATTTTAAATTATAATTTCATAGCCGTTTTTTTAACATCTTCTAAAAATTTCTTACGTTTTTTTTCAGATACAAAAGGTACAGCAAAATATCTTCTATAGGTAATATTAAAAATTCCACATATATGAAAAACACCTCGCTTTAATCTTCTAATAGGTAGATTTAAAAAGAAGGTGGTAATAGCTAACCTAGGTGACCCATAAGTACAAAAAATAATCGCTTTTTTATCTTTTAAATGTCCTTGTGGGTAACCATAATTCCCTACTAATCTTTTAAACGAAAAGGCCCAAGGTGGAGCTAATACTTTATCTATCCAACCTTCTACTATTGCTGGCATTCTAAAATTCCAAATTGGAGCGATTAAAACTATTATATTACATTTTTCAATTCTCTTACGATGATTCAATACATCGTCTTCGGGTTGCTCTCCTGCAAAAACAGGATTAAATTTTTCTTTGTAAAGATCAACACTGTCTACTGTATTACCTTGTTCTTCAGCTGTCTTAATAAATGTATCTCTTATTGCCGCATTAAAAGATTTGTTATCATAATGACCATATACTAAAAATATTTTTTTCATTTAATTCCAAATTTTTTCTAAACTTTTTACCCTACCGCACCCTTTTTTATACATTAAGTAATTAATAAAACTCTCTTTATAATAGTTTTGATGATGACTTTCTGCTTTATAAAAAATATCAAATTTCCTAATATAAGTTACAATTTTTTTATTAAATTTTTTTTCAAGATTTATAATAGACGTTTCTATTAAATTTTTTTCTAATTCTGAATTATAAAAAACAACAGATCTATAACTATATCCCTTATCACAAAATTGACCCTCAGAATCAAAAGGATCTATATTTATCCAAAATATACCTAGAAGCTGCTTGTAGCTAATTTTTCTTTCATCATATTTAATTTCTATAGCTTCAAAATGACCTGTGTTACCATATGTTACTTCTTTATAAGTTGGATTTTTTGTATTACCTCCGGAATAACCAGAAACAACGTCTATTACTCCATCAATTTTTTCAAAGGCTTCTTCCATACACCAGAAACAGCCTCCTGCAAAATAAGCTGTTTTAACGTTTTTTGCTTGAACAGTAGTTGAAATGATTAAAGTGATTGTGATAGTTAAAATTTTTATCATTTATTCTTAAAAATTTAAAATTTAATCTAGTAATACCGGAAAAGCAGGATTTATTTTTAAAAAAGCTTTTTGATACTCCATTTTAGTACACCTGTTTTCAATATATTGAATATTGTTTAACTCAACTAATTCTTTTGCAGTCTCATTTTTTATTCCTAATTGTAGCCAAAGAACTTTTGCTCCAATTTTTATACAACTTTCGGCGTATGTGAGAGCTTCAATTGATGGTCTAAAAACATCTACAATATCTATTGGTGTTTTAATATCTTCAAGTTTCTCAAAAACTTCTTCACCTAATATTTTTTCACCCTTTGCAGTTGGGTTTACTGGAATAACTTTAAAACCATATTTTTGCATGTATTTCATTACAATAGTTGAAGCTTTAGTTTGATCTTTACTAACACCAATCATAGCTATCGTTTTATACTTTGAAAGAATTTCTTTTATTTTGTCGTTCACTACTTGTGTTTCCACTTTGGTTTTCTTTTCTCTAAAAAAGCAGATATTCCTTCTTTAGCATCAATTGCCATCATGTTTAATGTCATCATCTTACTTGTATAAGCGTAGGCCTTTCTTAAAGGCATTTCTAACTGTTTATAAAATGCTTGTTTACCTATTTTTATTGTTAAATTTGATTTTGAAGCAATAGTATTAGCTACTTTTAATATTTCTTTATCTAATTTAGATTTTGGAAAATAATCATTTATTAAACCTATTTCTTTAGCATAACTTGCTTTAATTGGTTGGCCAGTCAACAACATTTTCATCATTGGTTTTCTATTAATTTTTCTACTAACAGCAACCATTGGGGTACTACAAAACAAACCTATATTTACACCAGGTGTAGCAAATATAGCATCTTTGGTACTGTAAGCTAAATCACAACTTGCAACTAACTGACAACCTGCTGCATAAGCTGCTCCATGGACTTTGGCAATTACCGGTTTTTTACCTTCTACTATCTGAAGCATTAATTTTGAACAAAGATTAAATAATTTTTGATATTTATCTCTTTTTTCTAAATTTCTGACTTCCTTTAAATTATGACCAGCACTAAAACCATTTCCTGATCCTTCTATTATTATTACTTTAACTTTCCTATCTTTATCTAGTGTTTTAAAAGTTTTAATTAATCCATTTAAATTTTTAAAAGATAGCGCATTATAGGTTTTTGGTTCATTAATAACTACAGATACTACATCTTTATTAATTTTTTTAATTTTAATATTATTAGTCATATAATGGTAGAGTCTATATACTCATAATTTCTTCAATATTATTTTCAAATTTATTATCTATATAAATGCATGTTACACCTATTTTTGATGCTAAAAAATATTTTTTTTCAGTTAAAAGTTGATGACACTCATCTTTGAGTATTTTTTCTGAGTTATAAATATTTTGCTCAATACTAATTAATTTTGGTCTATACTGAGAAAAATCAAAACCTGATAATACTTTAAAATCACTTCCTTCTACATCTATGTTTAAATAATCAATACTTGAAATAGATAAATTATTTAAAAGTGTTTTTAATTTATAAGCTTCGATTTTTATTTTTTTCTTATCAGTATCTTCTGTTAAAGAGTTTTGCTGATTGATTTCACCATTTTCATAATAAAATGTTTCTCCATCAAAATCAGTAACTGCTGCATTAATATTATAATCATCAGGTCTCGCTATTTTAAATAAATCTACTGAAATTTTACTTAAATCTACATTTAATCCTTTCCAACCTTCTTTAAATAAATAATAAGTTAGAGAGCCTTTGATTGGATGGTAGCATCCAATATCAACATAAAATCCATTTTTTTTATTATTAAAAAACCTTCTTATAAAAATATCTTCGCCAAATTCACCTAAATGTTCATTTTTAGATGAATTTCTAAAAATTTTTACCTTTTTGTAAAAATAATATGTAATAAAGTTTTTTAACAATAATTTTTTAAAAATCATAAAATATTAAGGTCTATACCAAGATTTTTTTAAAAAAATTGAATTCATTAATCCAAAAAGTCTATAAGAGTAAATAATTATTCCTTTTTTATCAAATCTAATTAAATAATATAAAATTCTTATAATAGATCTAAATAATCTACTTACTGCTTTTTTTAATGCAAAAGAATATCCAAAGTTTTTTTTATTATAATAAAACATTGACCAAAGATAATGCCAATTTCTTAATTTAATAGATTGTATTTCAAATTTTTCATCTATACCAAAAGAACTTTTCCACCCAAGATGCTTTACTTTAAGATTGGAACTCATAAAAACTTTTTCATTTCTTTTCTTAACAGATCTGCATAAATCTAATTCTTCAAAAAATAAAAAAAAATTTTCATCAAATATTTTTTTTTCTTTAAATTTGTTAAAATTTATCAAAATTGTATGTCCCGCTATCCAATCTACTTCAAACAATTTATGCTCAGAAATAAACTTTGCATTTTTTAAATCTTTATTGTTAAAAAAACCTGCTGGATTATAGTTTGTATGCTCCTTGTAGACACTTCCAATTAATGAAAAATCAATCTTTTTCTCTAAATACGTTGCTATATTTGAAAAGAAATCATCACTGCATACTATATCTGGATTAAGTATTAAAGCATATTTTGTATTTACCAAATTTAATCCAAAATTATTTCCTGCTCCGTATCCTAAGTTTGACCCTGAACATATAATTTCAACATTTGAAAATTGTTCCTCAATTTCTTGTTTATTGTCAAAAAAATTTGAATTTTCAATTATCAATGTTCGGGTTTTATTATTAATTGAATTTAAACAGTTTTTAAGAATATCTAAGTTAGTTTTATAAGTAACTATTACTACTGTTAATTCAGATAAATTATTCATATTTTAGACTAAATTAAATATATACTTATTTTTTTATTAATGTAAAAAATTTAAATGCAAAGTATTATTGTTACAGGTGGATTAGGATTTATTGGGAGTAATTTAATAGAATTACTTTTAAATAAAAAATTTAAAGTAATAAATATTGATAAAGTAACTTATTCTTCAAATTTTTATAACACCTCTTCATATAAAGGTAATAAGAATTACAGATTTTATAAGTGCAGTATCAATAATTCTAAAAAATTAAATTTTATAATTAATAAATATAAGCCAATTGCTATTTTTAACTTAGCTGCCGAAACTCATGTTGACAGATCAATTGATAATCCTAAGAATTTTATTGATAGTAATATATTAGGTGTTTTTAATTTACTAGAATCTTTCAGAAAGTATTCAAAAAAAAATAAAAATGCTCGCTTAATTCATATTTCAACTGATGAAGTTTATGGAGATATACTCTTTGGTAGATCTAATGAAAAATATCAATACAAACCAAGTTCACCATATGCCGCAAGTAAAGCATCTTCTGATCATCTAGTTTATTCATACGTAAGAACTTATAAGATACCAGCCATCATTACAAATTGTTCAAACAACTATGGACCTAAGCAACACCCTGAAAAACTTATTCCAAAATTAATTTATAATATTTTAAATAATAAAAAACTTCCTATTTATGGAAATGGAAAAAATTCTAGAGAGTGGATTTACGTAACTGATCATTGTGAAGCATTATTTAAAGTTTTTCAAAAAGGTAAATTAGGTGAATTTTATAATATTGGATCTAATAAAAATTTAAATAATTTAGAAATTTGTAAAACTTTATTAGAATTAGCAAAAGAGAGAGTTAAACTTGGCCCAAATGTTAAAATTGTATTTGTAAAAGATAGACCAGGTCATGATATTAGATATGCACTAAATAGTAATAAAATTAAAATAAAATTAAAATGGAAACCAAATAAAAATTTTAAAATGGGCATGAAAGAAACACTTTCCTGGTATCTAAAAAATAATAATTACTATAAATCTTTAACAAAAAAAGATATTACAAAAAGATTAGGAACAAAAAAATGATAAAAAAAGGAATTATTTTGGCTGGGGGTCATGGTACGAGAATGAGTCCACTTACAAAAGCTGTTAATAAACAACTTCTACCAATATATGATAAGCCATTAATTTACTATCCTCTTTCAATATTAATGTTGTCAGGAATAAAAGAAATTTTAATTATTGTTAACAAAGGACAATTAAACCAATTTAAAAGATTACTTCCTGATGGAAAAAATTTAGGTATTAAGATTGAATACAAAGAACAATTATATCCTGGTGGATTACCTGAAGCGTTTGTAATTGGAGAAAAGTTTATAAAAAAAGATAATGTAGCTTTAATTCTTGGTGATAATTTTTTTTATGGTCAAAGTTTAAGTTTAAAACTAAAAGAAAGCACTAAGCTTACTAATGGTGCAAAAGTTTTTCTTCATAAAGTATCGAAACCAGAACTTTATGGTGTAGCAAAAATAAATAAAAAAAATAAAATTATAAAAATAGTTGAAAAGCCAAAAAAATTTATTTCTGATTATGCAATTACAGGTCTTTATTTTTTTGACAAAAATGTAGTAAAATATGCAAAAAAACTTAAACCATCAAAAAGAGGTGAAACTGAAATAATTGATCTTTTAAATAAATATAAAAAACAAAAAAAACTTAGTGCAGATTTTATTGGTAGAGGTGGAACTTGGTTAGATACTGGCTCAATTCAAGACTTTTATAATACAAGTAATTTTGTTTCTACAATTGAAAACCGTCAAGGATTTAAAATTGCTTGTCTCGAAGAAATTGCACTAACGAATAAATGGATTAATAAAAAGCAAATAATTGATTCAATAAAATTCTATGGAAATTGTGAATATTCAAATTATCTAAAAAAAATAATTTTATAATGAAATTGGTTAAGACAAAAATTAAAGATTTATTAATAGTTAAAACTAAAATCTATTCTGATAAAAGAGGTTTTTTTAAAGAAGTATTTAAAGAAAAAGATTTAAAAGTAAAATTTAAATTCGATTGTTTATCTTATTCAAAAAAAAATACTCTAAGAGGTATGCATATTCAGTTAAAGAATACACAAGCTAAACTTGTAACGGTCAGCCAAGGTAAAATATTTGATGTTGTTATTGACTTAAGAAAAAAATCTAAAACTTTTGGAAAATCATTTTCAATAATAATCTCTGATAAATCAGATTTTTCATTGTTTATTCCAGCTGGTTTTGCTCATGGTTTTTTATGTTTATCAAAAAAATGCACAATTTATTATAAGTGTAACAACTATCAAAATAGAAAAAGTGAAAAAACTTTGCTGTGGAACGATAAAAAAATTAAGATCAAATGGCCAATTAAAAAGCCTATATTATCAAAAAAAGATAAAATTGGTTTAAGTTTTAATGACTTAATTAAACAAATAAAATAAAAAATCGAATAAATGAAATCATATAAAATTTTTAAATATAAAAAATTTAAAAATATAAGTGGTGAACTTCTACCTATCACATTTGATAAAAAATTTCCCATTAAAGTAAAAAGAATATTTTTTATTTATGGAAAAAAAAAAATATAAAAGAGGTGATCATGCACATAAAAAATGTTCTCAAGTCTTTTACCCTCTATTTGGAAAGGCACAAATTACTATTCAATCTAAAAGAAGTAAAAAGAATATTGTTTTAGATTATAAGAAAAGTAAAGCTATGCTGGTTCCTCCTAAAACATGGTGTGATGTTAAATTTTTAACTAAAAATTCTATTATCCTTGTTTTGTGTGATTACAAATATGATTTTAATGATTATATTGAATCATATGAGGATTTTGTTAATAGATACTTAAAATAGATGAAAATATTAATTACTGGTGCTTGCGGTCATATAGGATCTTATTTATCTGAAAATATTTATAAAATTAAAAATATTTCTAAAACTATTTTGATTGATAATTTAAAGTCGAATAGATTTGACTCCCTATTTAATTCTAAAAAAAAAAATAACTTAAATTTTTTTAATATTGATCTTAATAATATTAAAAGTTTAAATCAATTTAATGACATTGATTTAATAATACACTGTGCTTCAATGACAAATGCTGAAAAAAGCTTTGGTAGAGAAAAGGAGATGTATAATAATAATATTAATTGTATGAAAACTGTTATTAAATATTGTAGTGAAAATAATGCTAAACTTGTACATTTATCTTCTACAAGCGTTTATGGAAAACAGGCAAAACTTGTCGATGAAACTTGTGAAAAAAAATATTTAAAACCACAAAGTCCTTACGCTAAAATAAAGATAATTGAAGAAAATTTGTTAAAAAAAAATAAAAACAAATTAAAATATAATACTTATAGATTTGGAACTATATCTGGTGTCTCAAAAGGAATAAGATTTCATACTGCTGTAAATAAGTTTTGTTTAAATGCTTCTTTAAATAACAAAATACATGTATATAAAACTGCCCTTCATCAATTTCGACCTTATTTATCTGTTGTAGACTCGTTTCAAGCTTTTAAATTTACAATCGAAAAGAATTTTTTTAAAAATGATATATTCAATGTTCTGACTGGAAACTATACGGTGAATCAAATAGTTAATAAAATACGAAAATTTAAAAAAAATATTTCTATTGATTATGTTAATGCACCAATAATGAATCAATTATCTTATCACGTTGATGATAGAAAAATAAAGCATCAAGGTCTCAGGATCAAAGGTAGTATAGAAAAAGATATTAAGAATACATTAAAACTTCTTCAAAATTTAAAAACATGAAGTGTAAAATTACAAATAAACAGATAAAGCCTTTTATGTCATTTGGAAAAATGCCAATAGCTAATGGTTTTATTGAAAAAAAAGATTTTGAATCTGAGTTTTTTTTTGATATGGAAATAGGTTTTTCTGAAGATATCTCTTTACTACAATTAAAAGAACATCCTACCCCAGAACAAATGTTTAATGATAATTATCCATTTTTTACAGGTAGCTCTGAATATATGAAAATGCACTTTTCTAAATATGCTAAGTTTATAAAAGATAATTATTTAAATAATAATAGTAAAATAATAGAAATAGGTTCTAACGATGGCACTTTTCTAAAAAATTTTAAAGATAGCAATTTAGAATATGTAGGTTTTGAACCATCTTCTAATGTTGCAGAAATTGCTAATAATAATAATGTTAAAACACTTAATAATTTTTTTAATCAGGATTCTATTGAACAGGTAGCTGAATTTAAAAACAAAACTGATGTTATTTATGCAGCTAATGTTATTTGTCATATTCCTAATTTGCCTGATCTGATTAAATCTGTAGATAAATTACTTTCAAAAAATGGTGTTTTTATATTTGAAGAACCTTACTTAGGTTCTATGTTTGAAAAAACATCTTACGACCAAATATATGATGAGCATATTTTCATGTTTTCAGGTAGCGCGATTCAAAAAATTTTTGATCTTTTTGATATGGAATTAATTGATTTGATCAAGCAACCAACTCACGGTGGTTCTATGAGATATATAATTGCCAGAAAAGGTATACGTCAAAAGAAGACTAATGTTCAAAAAATTTTAGACTTAGAAAAAAAGAATAATTTAGATAACTATAATTTTTGTGAAAAATTTAAAGATAATTGTGAAAACTCTAAGATGAAATTAAAAAAACTATTAAATAATTACAAGAGCAGTGGAAAAAAAATAGCTGGTTATGCTGCAACATCCAAAAGTACGACTGTTTTGAATTATTGCCAAATTGGAAATGATATTATTGACTATATTTGTGATACAACAAAAGAAAAAATTAACAAATACTCTCCTGGGATGCACATTCCAATCGTACCTATAGACCATTTTAGAAAAAATATGCCTGATATAGCCTACTTATTTGCATGGAATCATAAAGATGAAATTTTTAATAAAGAAAAAATATTCACTGAAAAAAATAATAAATGGATATCACATATAGATTTATAATTAAATATTAATATGAAAAAAATTGTTATTACTGGCGGATCAGGAAGATTTGGAAATGTATTAAAAAAAATTAAATCTAAAAATAAATTATTTTTTCCTAATAAAAAGAAATTAGATATAGAAAATTTTAAAAGTATAAAAAATTACATAAAAAAAATAAAACCTGATATTTTAATTCACTTAGCTGGTCTATCAAGACCGATGGATATTCATGAGAAAGATATTAAACGAAGCATAAATTTAAACATAATTGGTACAGCAAACATTACGAAAGCATGTGAAGAAAAAAATATCAAATTAATCTACTTTTCAACTAATTATGTTTATCCCGGAAAAAAAGGTAATTATAAAGAAAATCATAGTTTATTACCTGTTAATAATTATGCGTGGTCAAAACTTGGGGGAGAAGCCTCTGTTCAACTTTATAAAAACTCACTTATACTAAGAGTTTGCATGACCGAAAAACCATTTATTCATAAGATTGCTTTTTCTAATGTCATAACTAGTTTTACTTATCAGGAAAATGTTGCAAAAATACTATTCAAATTAATTAATAAAACTGGAATAATAAATATTGGTGGTCCATCAATGTCAGTCTTTGATTTTGTAAAAAAAGATTACAAAGATATTATTAAAAAAAAATTAAAAAAAGATAATAAAATTGGTATGCCTTTTAATTCCTCAATGAATATTAATAAAATGAAAAAAATTTTAAAATGATTAAATATTGGAATTATTTACGTGAGTACAATAATGATAAAAAAATCCTTAATTCGGTTAATAAAGTTTTTAAAAGTGGAACACTACTTCTTGGAAATCAATTAAAAAATTTTGAAAAAAATTACTGCAAATTTAACAAATCTAAATTTGGATTAGGCGTAGCTAATGGAACTGATGCTCTATATATAGCTCTGAAATGCCTTAACATTGGTAAAGGTGATGAAGTAATTACAGTATCAAATACTGCTATACCAACTGTTGCTGCAATTATTAGCTCAGGTGCTAAAGTTAAATTTGTTGACGTTGGTAAAGATTTTTTAATTGATACTAATAAAATAATTCATCAGATCAATAAAAAGACAAGAGCGATAATTCCAGTTCATTTATATGGACAAATGTGTGAAATGGATAAAATTATTAAAATCGCAAAAAAATATAAACTTAAAATAATTGAAGATTGCGCACAATCTACTGGAGCAACTTATAAAGGTAAAAAAGCTGGGACATTAGGTGATATCGGTTGTCATTCATTTTACCCAACTAAAATTTTAGGCGCTTATGGAGATGGTGGCTTTTTGACAACAAATAATGAAAAATTATTTCAAAAAATGCATCGCTTTCGATTTTATGGAATAGACACTTTAGGGGTTAATAAACAATGGAAAAACAAATATTATTCAATAGATCATGGAATAAATTCTAGATTAAGTGAAATTCAGGCTTCAATTTTAAGTTTAAAGCTTAATAATCTTGCTAGATCTATAAGAAGAAGAAGGCAAATAGCTCAAAAGTACTTTATTGGTCTAAAAGATACCAGTATAGGCTTACCCAAAGTTAATGTTAGTAATTTTCATGTTTTCCATATTTTTGAAGTAACGCACATAAAAAGAGATTTAATAATAAAAAAAATGAAAAAAAAAAATATTAATTTAAGTATACATTATGAATATCCTATTCATACAATGAAAGCATATAAAAATTTTAATAAAAATAAAAATTTGCTAAAAGAAACAGAAAAAAATTCTAAAATAATTTTCTCTTTACCTATATATCCTACACTAAAAAATAAAGAAATAAATAATATTATTAAAGCACTAAAAAATATTGTATCAAAAATTTAATGAACGATACTATTCATAAAGAAGTAACTATTGTTATTGTTCTATATGAAGAAAAATTTGAACTTATTAGTCGTTGTTTAGAAAATATAAAAAATTTTAACATAATAATAGTCGATAATGCTGGAAATAAAAAACTCAAAAAACAAATTCAAAAGCAATATAAAATTTTAAATTATATTATTAATTCAAAAAATCTTGGTTACTCCAAAGCTATAAATCAAGGAATTAATTTATGTTTAACTGAGTATGTTTTTGTTTTTCAAGCTGATTGTATAATGAATCTAGAAAATATAGATATATTAATTAAAGCTCATAAAAAATATAAGGACTGCTTCTTAGTTTCCCCAACATACTATGATATTAATTCAAAGCTTTCTTACAATGGTGGCACTTTACCTGAAAGAAATCTTGGTAATGAAGTCATTAATTTAGAGGGTGATATTTGTGTAGATTCTATAGTAACTGCAGCATATCTTTTTAAAAAAAAAGATATGATTGATATAGGTCTGTTTGATGAAAATTTTTTTATTTATTTTTTAGACTCTGATTTTTGTAGAAAAGTTAAAAATCAAAATAAATCAATAATACAAGTTTTTAACTCGAAGGCTACACACTCACATGGATCTTTAAAAATTAAAAATTTATTTAAAAAAATTTTTTTTAGACATTATCATTTCACATTTGATGAATTATATTACTATTTTAAAATTAAAAAACACCATGAGATCTATGGTAAATTAAAAAAAAAAATACCTAATTATATTCTTAAATTTTTATTAAATATTTTTATACTAAGATTTGATAAATCTATTCGTTATTTTGCTTTAATTATAGCTTTCTTAAAATTCAAGAAATTTTTAATGAATAATTAAAATTTTTTTTTAATAAATAATTGATTACTTGCAAAAATTATTTCAATTTGATTTTTAAAAATTTTTAAAAATTTATTAATTGCATATGACGGGTTTTTTTTTAATTCTTTATAATAAAACCAATTTAAATCATCAAACAAAATAAAGCCACCTACTTTAAGAGATTTAAAAGAAGCTGTAGCATCATGGATAACATCATCATATTCGTGTGAACCATCAATAAAAATAAAATCTAAATCCTTCGGGTTTTTATCTTTAAAAAATTCTTTAGATGTGCCTTTATACTTACTAATATAGTCGCCATATGAACTTATATTATTATCAAAATTTTTTTCTACTAATTTAAAGTCAATACTTTCTTGCATTTTTTTATCAGACTCTTGATCTGATTTTTTCCAAGTGTCAACGCATGTTAAATTTATATTCTTAAAATAATTTGCAAAAAAAATTGAACTCCTTCCTTCAAAACTGCCTATTTCCAATGCATTAATTTTTGAGTCAAATTGATATTGATTAAGATAGTGAATTAAAATTGAAATTTTTGTTGTAAACCAATCGTCATAATTAAATATTTTTTTATCATAAATTTTATTAATAAAATCATTATTATTCTCAAAAGTAATAAAATAATGCTTAATAAAACTTAAAATTATAAAAAAATTTGATCTAGTTTTAATTAGTAAATATGTTTGATAAATGAATTGTTTAAATAATCGAATATTAAATTTAATTTTATATAAAAAAGGTATTTTTTTAATTTTCCAGAATAAGGGCATTTTTTAATTTATTCTCCAATGGTAGCGGGAAGTGGGATCGAACCACTGACCTCGGGCTTATGAGTCCCGCGCTCTAACCAACTGAGCTACCCCGCCATGTTACTCTCGTTGATTTATAATAGATTTCTATTTTTGTGCAATCAAGTATTTGGGCAATATTAGTTATAAATTCAAATAAAGATGAAATAATTTATTTTGGTACACATGAAAGCCACTCCATTTTTTCTGGTCTCCCTTCACTAACTAATATCGATTTCTCTAAATCACTAAGATTATCTAAAAATTTATAACCTGATAAATCTCTACTTTTTGTAGTCAAAATTTCAATTTTAAAAAACTTTTTAAGTTTATTGATTAAAATTATTTTATTCTGCCTTTTGCCATTTTTAAGATACATAGGGTGTATTTCAATTAATAAATTCGATTTTCTTAGCTTAAAAATATTTTCTTTGTTCAATAATTTGAACTCATCAGATTCTATATCTAATAAAAAAAAACAATTTTTGAGATTCAATTTCATAAAATGATGATCGTCTAAAAAATCTACTTTCGCCTCACCTAAAATTTTAATTTTATTTGATATTTTATTAGTTTTTGAGTTTCTTTTTATTAAATCTTGCCCATTTTTGTCTGTTTCATATAGTATTGCATTATTAAAAATTTTTTTTTTTAATAATGAAATTGGATGATATCCTTCACCAGCTCCCAAGTTTATTAAAAATTTTTTTTTGAATTTCTTTTTTTTTTGTAGATTAATAATATTTTTTTGTACTTCTAGTTCGTATAAACCAAGATACTTTGAAGCTGCATCAGTTGTATTCCAATTTGAATTAATTTCAATTTTAACACCTTTGTAATAACCAGATATAATTCTATTCTTACACATTTGAGCTATATTTTTCCCATGCCAAATGATCATTCTTTTTAACTCACTTTGTATTCTATATTTAGATCCAATTTTACCTAATAGAACATTAACAAAACCAGTGAATCCATATTTTTCATAACCAAATTTAAATTTAGATAAATTCATATTTTTTTAAATAATTCTTAACAAATCTTCAAACTCCATTATATTCATATATTTATTATAATTATAAAAATAATCTTCAAATTTTATTTTTGAAAATTTATTATATTTAATGTTTAAAATATTTCTATTTTTTCTATTAAATATTACTCCAATACCAAAATCAGCATAACAAGTATAAGTATCTAGATTTTCATATGTTCTACATTCTACAATAGCCTTCCATACGTCACCATTCCAAATATATTGACATCTTGGTGTTGCTTGTTCAAAGTAGTTATTTGGCAAACAATCATGTAATAAAATTATTCCCCCATAATTTAAAAATTTTAAAGAATTATCTATATCTTTTTTTACCTGAGAATAAGTGTGAAGACCGTCTATAAAAATACAATCAAATTTTTCATCATTATTTTCAAAAAATTTATCACTAGTTTTTCTGATAGTTCCACCAGTATAAGGATCTACACCAACTTTTTTATCACATTTTATATGATTGAATAATTCATTGTCAAAACATCCTATTTCTAGATAGGATTTATAATGTTTTTTATTTATAATATCTTGAATAATAAACTTTCTTGTGGGCTTTTTAGAAAAATCAAAGCCAATATTTCCCAAATCCTTTTCACCAAATAAATAATGGAAAAGAAAGTTTAGTTTTAAAATAATTTTACTGCTTAAAAATCTTAGTAATTTTCTCTGAATATAATAATAAACTTTCATAAAAACATATCTTTAAAACATTATATTTTAAACATCTATAAAATTAAAAGTTTTTATTCCTTTAAATATTTTTTTTTTTTGTTCTTCTGAATAAAGTCGTCCTACTGATTTAAAGCTTTTAATTGGATCAAGGATCTCAAATAAATCAGAAAATTTTTCATTAATAAAAAAAGCATTTGTTCCTGAGCTGTCTACTGAAATAAGCTTAAACTTTTTCTCATTCATTAATTCATTAAATGCAAGTAACGAAGCTCCAAAATAACCATTATCCTCAAAACGATGATTTATATTATATGGAATTGCCTTTTTATCATTTGGACCTAGCCAATGATTATATTCTAAACATACACAACTTGTATTGGTAAGATCAAGATTTTTTAAAATCCAATAATCATTTCCATCAACATCAATGGAAAAAAAATCTATATTATTCTTATTTATTTGATTTGAAATTAACTTATTAATATTTTCCTTATTTATTGAATTATTAACTATCTTAATGTTTGACTTAGGATAATAAAAATCGAGTAATTTTCTCAAAAGTATGCATTCCTCAAGATTCTGGTCTATTAGTAGTCCAGACCAATTATTTTTGATTAAATTAAGTGAATTAAACTCATAGTAACCAAAACCTATTTCAACAAAAAAATTACTAGTTGGAATTCTTTTAAATATATAATCTATAATACCATCTTCATTATTTTGTGATGTAATTTTAAATTCATAATTATTAATTTCATTTAAGTTTTTTGAATAAAAATTAGAGCTTTTAATTCTATTAATAGATCTACTAAACTTATTGCGGAATCTTAAAAATAAAAAAAAACCATAAAAACTATTAGATAGAAATTTTTTACATATTTTTTGGATTAATCTTGTGATTGTATTTTTTGATTCTTTCATTCGTTAGATAAAATATTATAAATAATTTATGTATATAATGATACAATAAGATTATAATTAATACATGAAAAATTTATATATTCATCAGCATTCAAGATTAGGTGATATGATTCTATGTAATGGCCTAATAAGAATACTATCTAAAAAATATAAAAAATTTGATTTAAATATTTTTTGTAGATCTAAACATCTTAACTTAATTAAGTTTATGTATAGAGATAATAAAAGAATAAGATTAATTCCTTTATTAGAAAATTCTCAACTTACAAATGAAAAATTATTAATTAAATATGAGGGAAAATTTATAGAAAATTATATTAAAAAAAATAATATTAAAAAACAAGATCTTATTACGATAGGTTTTGAACATTATCATAAAACTAAAAATTTAAACCCTGATAAAAATCATCCTTGGCCATGCGATGTGGTTTTTTATAAGCAATTCAATATCCCTTTTAAAAAAAGATTTTCAGAAACTTATTGGCTTAGAAATAGATATGCAGAAAAAAAACTTTATAACCAATTAATAAAAAAAAAGGAAAAATACATATTTGTTCATGATGACCCTAAAAGAAATATTTTTATAAACAGTAAATTTTTTGACAAAAATATCAAAAAAATAATTAGAAATGATATTAAAAAAAATATATTTGATTATGGCTATATATTAGAAAATGCAAATGAAATTCATATTATGGAGAGCTCTATAAGACAAATTATAGAAGTGCTGAATATTAAAACAAAAAAACTTTATTTATATAAAGGTCGAGGTGGCGAACATGATATTGATTTATATAATAGTAAACTTAAAAAATTTATTGGTACAAGCAAAAAATGGCGTACAATAAAAAATGGAATTAAATCAAAAAAAAATATCAAGATTTATAATAAAATAATAAACAAGATTGATCTAACTAAAGAAAAATTAATATATCTAAAATCTATAAAAAATTTAGTCTAATAACTTTATAGAGAAGCGATTACTCCAGTAGCAACAACTACAGCGCTAACTAAACATATAAAGGTTAAATTTTCTTTCTTTTCTTTTTTTTGTTTATCTCTAACCTTTGACATCAAAGTATTAATATCTACTTTATTTGAATTCTTGTTTTTAGTATTATTTAAATCTAAAACAACATCATTTGAAATTTTTATTGATTTATTAAAAGCTTGTTCTGAATTCATATAAATTTTATTTAATCATTTAATCACAAACTTAACAATGTCTAAAAATAACCATTTTGGGTTGACTTATATTATCCTTGTGTTCATTTTGGGTTAATTATATAAAAAATAAATAAAATGATTAATCAATCTAAAATTCCTCAAATATCTGAACAAATTTATAAAAACGACACATTAAGTGTACTAGAAAACACATATTCAATGATTGGTACACATTGGGTAAACCATCAATTAGAATGGATGAATGGTGTTTATGCAGCATTTAAAGATCATGATAAATTTTTAATAATTATCTATTTAACTAAAAAAACATTAGATTTTTATTCTAGAAATTTTACACGACTAAGTTATGACCAGTTTTATTCAAAAGATACTTTTGAAATAGAAAAATTTAACATAGCAGAAATATCAGAAAATCTTAATAAACCAAAAGAATCTGTAAGAAGGAAAATTTTAGAATTAGAAAAAAAAGGTGTTATTAAAAAATTTAAAAAAAAAATTATAATTGATAGATCAGCCTTCCCATTTATAAAACCCAATAAATCAATAGTTAGAATGTCTCGTTTTTTATCTATCTTATCGGAAATGTTAGTTAAACAAAAAATTATACAAAAAAAAATGAGTTCAGAAAATTTAGAAGAAACTATTAAGCAGAATTTTACATATGTGTGGAAAATTTATTATGAATTACAAATACCAATGTTATTAAAATATAATGAAGTTTTTGAAGACTTAGAAACTTTTCATATTTTTGGCTCATGTGTTGTCAATCAACATTTGAGCCAAATTTATTTAACAGGTAAAATAGATAGAATTAAATTTTTAAGTTCTCATCTTTTAGATATAAACGTGCGAGGCCTCAATGCGATGTCTATTTCTGATATCACAGGAATACCAAGAGCAACAGTTGTTAGAAAATTAAAAAGATTAATTAAAAAAAACTATTTATCAATAAATGATAAAAAACTTTATAAAGTTACTAATATTATTATAAAAAAACTTGTACCAACACAAAAAATTATACTTAATCAACTATCGGATTTTTCAACTAAAGTTTTTAATTTAGCAAAATTATAATTATCAATAAATTTTAAGTATTTTTTTTAAGAATAAAAATAAAAATTATAGAAGTTGTCATCATTATTAATGCATAAGCTGCTGTAGGTATAATATAAGTAGCTATATTTTCACCAAACATTTGTGTTCCAACAAAAAGTGCTAATGTTCCGTTTTGTAATCCACATTCTATTGAAATACATCTTTGTTGTGCAACTCCAGAAGTAAAAAATTTAGCTACATAAAAACCTATAATCATCATTGACAAATTTAAAGTTAAAGCAACTAAGCCTGCACTCGCAAAATAATTAAAAATATTTTCCCATTCCTCTGTGAAAATAGCAACAAAGACTATAGCAAATAATATAATTGAAATTTTTTGAATTAATTTGGTCTGTTTGTTTATAAAATCTTTTGCAAGTTTTTTAATTAACATTCCAATTATTACTGGAACTGTAACAACACCAAACATTTTTAAAGCAATACCAACCATAGATACTTCTTGAATTACACCAATCTCAAAAAAATTAATGGATGTGAACATTATGAATGGAACAGAACCAATACTAATCAAACTAACAATTGCTGTTAGTGTTACTGAAAGTGCAACATCACCGTCAGCAAATTTAGTAAGTACATTTGATGTAACACCACCAGGAGCACATGCTATTAGCATTAATCCAATGGCAAGTTCTGCTGGTAAGCTAAATAGCAATGCAATAGATAATGCTACAATTGGTAGCAAAACTAATTGACAAATAAAACCAACAATAAAATCTCTTGGAATTTTAATTACTCTTATGAAGTCTTGGACAGTCAAGCTCATACCAAGCCCCAGCATTATTAACGCTAATGCCAAAGGTGCAATTTTTGTTGCAATTTCCATATACGCTCGCCTTTTTTATTTCTTCAATACCTACTTTTTTTTAGATATTTTTAAAGAAATTTATACTGTCAATAAGTTTGTAAATCAAAAAATAACTTAAATTACTTTAAATTTAACATCTTTAAGAGGCCTTAAAAGGATATTAACTGCATGTTTTTTCTTTTCAACTTCAATATATAGTTTTTTATTTTGCAATTCTTCATTAGATGAATTTAAAGAAATATATCCAAATGATAAATTTTTATTATAATTAAAAGAATAATTTCCAGATGTTGTTTGGCCTATTATTTTATCTTCAAGATAAATCGGTTCGTCATGAAGCAATAAAGGAGCACCTGGTTTGCTATCTTTTAAAGTAAACATTGCAAATCTACTTTTAAGCTTTTCTTTTTTAATTTTTTCAAGAGCTTGTTTGCCAACAAAATCTACGTCTTTTTTAGAGCTAATTGTAAATGATAAGCCTGCTTGATATTGATTTTCTTCAGGTGAAATATCATGCCCCCAATGTAAAAATCCACTTTCCATTCGCATAATATCCATTGCATGCATGCCACAATTAGAGAGATTAAAATCTTTACCTTTGCTTGTAATTAATTCATATATTTTTTTAGCATGCTTAGGTTCAGCATATAATTCATACCCCAGCTCACCCACATAAGATAATCTTTGTGCCCAAATTTTAATCCCTTCAATTGTAATATATTTTGCCGTTCCAAATTTAAATTCATCATTTTCAAAATTATCTTTGCTAATAGTTTTAATTAGTTCTCTACTTTTTGGACCAAATAAACCAAACACACATAAATCATCTGTGATATCTATTAACTCAATATCTTTTGATAAATATTTTTTAATATGAAATTTATCTCTTTCTCTTGTTGCTGCTGAACTTATTATTCTAAAATGATTATT
>MDSV01189043.1_pt1 | contig 21155 bp, 22 predicted proteins | sample 810851 | NCBI WGS metagenome assembly MDSV01 (sample SAMN05326640, study PRJNA326480) | marine metagenome | isolation source: seawater | place: Atlantic Ocean: North East | collected 2012 | reverse complement strand
GCGAGGTCCTGGAGGAGCTGTACGAGTCGAACGCGGGCCACCTCGAGGCGGAGGCGGACGAGGATGACTACTTCGGCAATCGGTTCCTGGACCACCAGGACAAGGTGAAGTCCAGTTCGGATGGCGAGGACGGCGGCCGGCGTTACAAGGACCAGCTTGACCGCATTCACTGCGTGATCACGAGCATCCATTAAAATGTCGGATGGTGGAAAATTATAGATGTAGACACAAGGAATGAGGCGTCTTCTGGGTTTGTCTAAGCGTAAACCTAAAGCGGTCCCCGTGAAGCAAGCCAGTGTCGATATCGTCCACGCGGACGCAAACCAGAAAAGTGCGTCACGGTCAAGCAGCGGCAGTGCGGCGAAGGACGCGGGCGCAAACCAGAAAAGTGCGTCACGGTCAAGCAGCGGCAGTGCGGCGAAGGACGCGGGCGCAAACCAGAAAAAGGCGTCACGGTCGAACAAAGGCAGAAATCGGTTAGTGGACAAAAAGAACATCGTACTACAGCTCCATCCGGATGAGTTCGAATCTATTGTGGAGAAGATCCTGGTGGACGCCATGGTAGATGGTCCGCAGAATTCTAATTATTTAAAACACTTTATCGAGAAACTTGTAACGAAGCGGGAGGAGCTTATAAAGACGAAGAAACAGACAGAGGCGAAGGAACCGATAGGGTTACTTTCGCAACCACGAGTTCAAGAAGCCAAACAGAACAGATTACATCAAAGGCACAAGAACACGAAGAAGCGTAATAATCATAAGCCTCGCGTCTACGACAGATGGTCAGATGCTGCCGACAGCACCACGAGACGAGCTCGAATTGAACGAAACCAAAATATACTGGGAGTTCCCGGGGGTGCGACTTATCGGCAAACGGACAAGAAGTCTAAGCTAAATAACAATGGCAACAAGCCGCTCACCGTAGGCTCACAGGTCTGGTACAAGGGCAACCCCGAGGGCAACGAGATCGCGAAGATCGTTGCTGTGCATCGTAATGACCCCAACAACACCTATTACACAATCTCTGTTAAGGGGCAAGAGAGGCAGACGGTACGAGGAAAGCTCGAACCGATGGAGTCAAAGCCGACTGATTGGACTTTTTGGACCGGAAAACGACAAACATATTTTGGAACGGAAAACCCACGGAGACACACATTTAGAACGTTTACAAATGACGGAAGAAACTTTAAAATCACAGAGCCGATGGAGTCAGAGGCGAAGGCGAAGGCAGAGACTCGGCCTAAGTCGCGTGGTTCGTCGGCAGGTGTTGAGAACAAGAACGTAACTCTAAGTTTCGAGGAACGTCATAATTTGTTGGGAGGTCCAGCTACCCGGGCACACGTGGCGAAGGCAGAGACTCGGCCTAAGTCGCGTGGTTCGTCGGCAGGTGTTGAGAACAAGAACGTAACTCTAAGTTTCAAGGAAAGTCTTCAGACAAGGAAAAAGGCCTTGACGCCAGCCCCTAAAACGGTTCCGTCGGCTCCCAAAGGAAGTGAAATTGCGCAGCATCTGCGTAGTGCAGTGGAGAAGCATAGGCGTACAATGAGGACCAATGGTAGCGGTAGTAATGGTAGCGGTAGTAATGGTAGCGGTAGTAATGGTAGCGGTAGTAGTAATTGAGACGATCAGTAGTCGCTGCTTATCATACAATGCGTGAAAATGGATGTGTTTTTCTCCTCGCGCGGTTCGGTGGCCTTTCTCTTGTTGGTGCCTTCGATGTCGAATCCAGAGCGTTTGTAGAAGGACGCTCGTTTGGCATACTGCCCCTGGAAGACGGAGAATTTGTCATAGACGTCGATGAGCGTTTTTCCGAAGAGTGGGCTGAGATCTCTCTGGATTCTTCCTGACGCCTGGACGACGTCTGACCGCGGTGTCGCGAGGATGAGCGTATTGAGCCCGCGGATGTCGAGTCCGACGGAGGCGATGGAGTATGTGCCGAGGATGACGTCGCAGAGTTCTGATTCTTTGAGTTCGGTGGGCTTCATTTGGCCTCGGTAGAGTCCGACGGTGGCGGTCGGATCGAGGCGTTCGATGTGTAGCTTGATGTCCTCGAGGTGTTTTCTGCGTTCGCTCAGGACGAGCACCTTGCTGGTTTTGTATTCGATGGCCGTTGCGGCGATGAGTGCCGTTCTGGCGTCGTCGTTGACGAGCGCGGTGATCATGGCGACCTGGTCAACCTTTTGCGTCTTGACGTTCATGATTTCTGTCTTCTCGGCGACGTCGGGTAGCTTGAGGATGACGCGCACTGGCACGTGTTCTCGCGTGCCCGAGTAGACGATGCCGCCGATGTGCGCGTAGAGCACGTTCTCGAGGTGATCCTTTCGGTTTGGCGTGGCCGAGAGTCCGAAGATTCGTTTCACGTTCCACCTGGTGAGGACTTTGGAGAATGTTTCGGTGCTGACGAGGTGGCACTCGTCGATGCCCATGAGGCCGACGCCGTCGAGGAGTGAGGGCGGCAGCTCTTTCATGGTGAGCGTTTGGAGCATGCATATGATGACGTCGGCGTCGGTGTTCGCTACTTGTGCCTGGATTCTGCCGATGCGTATGGACGGGCAGAAGGCGCGCAGTCGTTCCTCCCACTGGTCGGCGAGTTGATTGGTGTGCACGACGATGGCGGTTTTCTTGCGCACGAGACGGACGAGGATGTAGATGAACAAGATCGTCTTGCCGCCGCCACATGGCAGCGAGATGAGCCCAGTGCCGCCGCCGCGTTCGGTGCGAAGTTGTAGGTTTGAGAGCACCGCGTTGGCTGCGACATCCTGTGACCGCGTGCTGTCGAGTCGAAACCCGCTGTCGAGCTGCACGTGGTCGGGCAGGTCGTCTCCGTCGGGCAGGTCGTCTCTTGGCGCGCCGATGGTCTTGATGCCCCACGCACGCGGGACCACGGCAAGGCCGTCCGGCAAGAGCTCGTAGCAGTTGAACGCCTTCGGCGGCGGGCCGAATTCGACCTTGACGTCTGGACGAAACCGCAGCTCCGTTCGGATGAGGCGAAGTTGTCCGGGGGTGGGTCGGAAGACGTAGCCCCGCCGGTCGAGCGTGGCCATGCCCCTGGCTGGCGGCCGCGCGAGGTCTTTAAACCGTGCGCGGCCGCCGGGGCGACGCTGGATTTAAAGCGGGCGGGTTCGGCGGCGGGGCTATCGCCCGAGGGGATGGCGTTCCGCCGACCGCGGAAGACGACGCACTCGGACGCGCGGGTGGGCTATGAGAGCGTCCACGACGGTATCGTTGCGCGTCTCGCGGAGGCGGACGCGGCCGAGTACATGTGCGACATGATGCCGTTGTTGGAGAAGGTTGACGTACTCTCGCAAATGGAAGCCCGGCGGATGTTTTACTCGATTGCGAGCAAGTGGATGACGGACAAGGAGGCGAACAGCTTCGTCGACGAGGACCGGGGCGCGTCTTCGAACAGTTTGAACTGGTGCAACACGTGCGAGCGAGCGACGCAGATGCTGCTCGACGAGAAGAACGGGCTGCGCGTCTGCAACGAGTGCGGCACCACGAGCGCCTACATCGGAGCGGCGTCGGCGCGGTATCTGCCGTACGACCACGAGGCGCCGCCGGCGCCGTGCCCGTACCGCCGCTCGAACCACTTCAACGAGTACCTCGACAGCTTCATGGCCAGACAGTCGGGATCGGTACCGGACGCCGTCTTTGAGAGCATCTTTAGCGAGCTCAGGAAGCAGCGCCTGACCGACTACTCGCAGCTCAACCAGAAGCGGCTCAGGGGGATCATGAAGAACCTGCGCCTCAACAAGTACTACGAGAGCGCGCCGTTCATCCTCTACCGGATCAAGGGCGAGAAGCCGCCCCAGATCACGCCGGTCATTGAGCAGGAGCTCAAGTCCAACTTCGATCTGATCCAGGGGCCGTTCGAGAAGGTCGTGAAGCAGATCGCGCCCGAGCGCAAGAACTTTTTGAGCTACAGCTACACCATCTACAAGATGTTGCAGCTGATGGAACTCGACTACCTGCTCGAGTATTTCAGCCTGCTAAAGTCGAGAGAGAAGCTCCTCGTGCAGGACAAGATCTGGAAGGGCATCTGCGACGAGATCGGATGGCGTTTTATCCCCAGTGTTTAATCCCCAGTGTTTCACGGAAGTTGTGCATAAGGCCCTAGCTCATTACTCGACCTCCTCGTCCGCCCTTTAGACCCAAATATCGAAGGCCCGAGCATCCTATTCCTAATTCCTTTGGAACTAGCTACCATCCTACTCATAACTCCGGCGGGACCCTGTGCCACATAATGAACTGGCCTATTTCTTGTACCGCTGCCCCTGGCGCTGTTGAGCGTCTTTGAAAGCTTCATGGGCTTAGGCTTTCTAGGCTTTCTGCTTAAAGTTTGTAATACCTGGTTTGCGAACCGTTTCGCTAACCCCAACTTCATAAGGGTCGCGAGGAACGTAGTAGCGTATAGACTATCCAAGAATGCACCCACTATCATTGCCTGCGTAGTCATCTTCTTCACGAGCGCCGCGAAGGTGGTGTACTGCCGCGCGTTCATTTCGATTGTAGATGGGATCGCGGGTGTAGTGTAAAGTTTAAGAAGATTCGCTTTCGCATCCTCCTTGCTGAGCACCCAGTTGGCGGCTCCCAGCGAGTTGTGCAGTCCCAATTGGTCTTGAGAAAGGCCAATTGCTAACATTCCGTTTTTGTTCAGGCCAGATAGCCGCGGAATTTCATTATGGCCGGTAGACAACAAGTTATGAAGCAGTGAAATGACTCGGAGGCTCCCGCCCAACTTCCTTTGGTTATCGCGGATAATATTAGCGTACAAGGGCGGAATTGGTTTTCTCCTCGGGATTCTGTGGATACCATGTACGGACTCGGCTCTATGATCCATGCTGAAATCCTTCGTTCCGTTGTTGGCGTCTGATTTAGCACCAATTTTGGTAATGATCTCGGCGAGCACTGCCGGTTCGCCGGTATTCAAATTGATTTTCTGATCGGTAGGAAGGTTAGCAATTCCATGGTGAATTATCTCCTCCGTTTTTCTACGCCCTTCTTGATACGTAATCGTGAGTTCACGGGCCGGAAGATTGGCCACGGATGTTTGACTCGAGAGGTTTTGGACGTACGTGTTAATACGTTTAAGGACCTCAAGCTTCTCTTTATTGCTCCACCGCCAGTTCGTGTAATTTACGGTCTTGTTCTGCTCAAACATGTCTTTCAGCAGCCGCCACAGGTATTTTATGTGCAAGCGATTCTTCTCTACGTCACCTTTACCCTCGGGAAGCGTCAAACCCCTGGGAAGCGTCGAATCTTTGAGGATTTCCAGGGTCCCGCCTGTATGGTATGCGGCGTGCAACGAATATGGCTTCCTTCGCATAAATGCGAGCCTGTGGCCGGCAAATTCAAGGTGTTTAAGACCGCTGTCCAACCGTTCCTCGTTTTTCATGTTGTCATCAAGCATCGCAAGGTGCTGACTCTCCCAAAATATGCGGCGGTAAATGGGCAATGCTTTAGGGAATTGTTTGAAGAAGTCTTTCATTACCTTCCATTTCACGTTCGCGCTGAAGTTCGCGCCCGACGCGGTCACTAGGGTATTGTTCGGGTTCGATTGATTATTCTGTTGCGTCTCCTTTGGCCCGTACGCGACGTGCGTAGTGATGAGTTTGTCGTGTTTGTTCTGTAAGCGAAGCTCGAACAATTCCTTTTCCAACTTCTTGATGGTGGTAGAATCTAGCTCAATCTCCTGACGAGACACAGTATTATCTGATAACTGACTCGTGGATTTCTGATAAGTCACTTGTGGATATCTCTTCTTGAGAATCTCCACCATCATGAGAAACGCGGCCTCTAGCTGGATGACAACATTATTTCTGAGAAACAATTCATAGTCACTTTGCTGCTTGGTAAGAACGGATATCACTTGCTCCATCAATTCGGTCACGACGGCTACATTTTGTTTTTGTTTGAGATTGGCTTTCACCTTCGAATAGTCGCTGAACAGGTTCTGCAAGTCTCGGTCCATGCGTCTCTTTACAAATTTATAGTCCGCGTTCCAAATCGCATCCGGCTGCACGTACAATTTGTAAAATTGAGTTATCCCATCTTTCAACTCACTCAACTTCCTTGCAGAGTTGTATTTAGAAAACGGCTCGTTACCGTCTTGACCCACAACCTGCGCGTTGCCGACCGCGTTCGGCTTGGCCCGGATTTTAACCTCCGCTGGGTTACCATTGACAATCGTCGGGCCGATGTCCCCTAAATTCGTAGTAGGCTGATTCACCGGCGACCATGATAAATTGTTGCCGCTACCCTTCTTTTTGTTGCCGCTGTTGGTGCTGCCGCTACCCTTCTTTTTGTTGCCGTTGTTGGTGCTGCTGCCATTCTTTTTGTTGCCGTTGTTGGTGCTGCTGCTACCATTCTTGCCGTTGTTGGTGCTGCCGCTACCATTCTTGCCGTTGTTGGTGCTACCATTCTTGCCGTTGTTGGTACCCTTTTTGTTGCCGTTGTTGGTGCTGCTGCTACCATTCTTGCCGTTGTTGCCGCTACCAGTCTTTTTGCTGCCATTGTTGGTGCTGTTACCAGGGCCTGATGAGGCCGCGCCTGAATCCTTGTTGATAAGGGAGTTTATCCAATTTACTTCTTTGGCAAGTTTAGCAGTTTCCTGAGAAGTAAATTTTGTGTCCCACCATTTTGTCCAAGCGTTCTCGCTAGCTCCCGCCATCAGAATGTTACTGAGACCACAGATAAAAAAAATTAACGCGCCTCTTTTGACCCGCGTTACGGCTTAGAGGAAAAAGTGACCCGACACCAAGAAAGGAGCATGTCGGCGCTGCCGCCATGGTACTTGGAGCAGGCGGAGGATTATTTATCGACGCTGCGGCACGCCGCCGACTACTCGCGCCGCGAGCTCATGGACGCGACGAGGCGCCAGCGCCTCGCCGAGTACCGGCTGATGAGGGAGCGTCGTTGTGGCGCCGAGGCGTCCGCGGCGCCGGCAGCACCTCCACCCACGCCTCCGCCGTTGCGTGAGTACGGCGCCGACGATATGACGGCCGCCTGGCCTTCGCGGCCGGGGCGGCCGCCTCGGCCGCCCCGGCCGCCTCGGGCGCCCGCGCGGTATTAAAGGCATGCCGCGGGTCGGGCGCGGCAGCGCGATGGCGGGCACGATCTACTGTTTCAGCACGCTCGCGAGTGGATCCGTCTACAAGGCGGGTCACACGCAGACGGAGCTGGCGACGCGGCTGCGCGGGTACCTGGGCCCAAGCAAGCCGCGGGTGATGGTGTTTGCGCGCGCGGTCGGCGACTCGGTGCGCGCCGAGAAGTTGATGCTGTCACTGATGCGCCAGTGCGTCTCGCTGCGATCGCGCGACGACCTGGGCAACGAGTGGTTCGAGGCGACGGGCCAAACGAGCGTCGAGGAGCGTCACGCGCACCTGACGACCATCGCCGATGTGGTGGCGCTCGCGCTGCCGCAGTCGCCGAGGACGCCGGCCGCCTCGCCAGCGGGCGATTCGGCCGGTCAGGCGGCCGGCGAGGCGGCGGGCGATTCGGCGGGCGATTCGGCGGGCGATTCGGCGGGCGATTCGGCGGGCGATTCGGCGACGGCTGGTCTGGGCACGTACTTCAAGGCGTTCGATCGCTTCGTGGCGGAGGCCGACCTGGACGGCCTCACGACGGCGACGGCGCTGATGCGCGCGTACGAGGAGTCGGAGTGGTGCCCGGTGATCAGCGCGTTCCTGCCGCACTCTCCGAAGATGCGCGCGATCGCGGTCGGCCACCGGTACCGGCACGTGCTGTCGTCGTGAAGGGTCGTGAAGGAGTGGGGGTTACGCGGATCACTGGTACTGGATGGCGAGCGTCGATCGCTCGAGCGCGACGGAGTTGAAGAAGCCCTCGTCCTTGAGCGGCGTGATCGCCTGCAGTGCGCTGTAGTCGACCGTCGGCGTCTCGGCCCTGGCGAAGCCGTAGCTGGTGGGCTGGCTGAAGGGGTACTTGCGGCTGTCTTCGACAGTCTGGTCGGTGGGCGCGAACTTCACGCGCCGGCGCGTGAAGTTGCCGCTCTTGCGCAGCTCGGCGACCTGCGCGCGGTACTCGGCCATGTGTTTTTGGTGGACAATGTGGTCGGTGGGCGTGGCGCCGGGGCCGGGCGCGCGCGGCTCGGGTGGGAGGTCGAGGTTTTCTGGCTTGGTGATGAACGCGTACTTGTCCCTCACGAACTTGGCGTCTCCTCGCGCCTCGGCGCCGTCCATGAGCAGCTCTGATGCGATTTCTTGGGCGTTGTCGCTCTCGGGGCGCACCAGCGCGCCGGTGATGGGCGAGATGAGGTCTGCGCCGAGGAGCACGATGGTGCCGTCGGCCTTGTGCAGGCAGGTGAGCCTCTTGGAGAGCGCCTGCGTGCTCGCTTGGTTGAACGTGGTGACGTCGAACACGTGCCGCAGACCGGTCGAGCTGGAGGTGGAGGTGTAATCGTGGACCTGGATGATGCTCTCCGTGGGCTCGAGGAGCTTCTCTATCTCGAGTGTGATGGTGGCGAGCTGCGTCTTGGTGGGTTTCTTGGTGGGTGCGGCCACCGGCGGCGGCGGCGCCACCGGGGCTCCGCTGGCGCTCTCCTGGCGGGCGCTTATGTCTGCCGCCCCATGGGGGCGGGTGGCGACGGGGGCTTCGATGGCGGCCTTGCGGTAGACACCGAAGACGATGAGCGTGACGACTACGATGGCTGTGAGTGTAGACGTGTGATCCATTTTCTTACCCTTTGAAAACATTTTTCTACACAAGAGGTATCCAACATGCCAACGACGAAGCAAAAGCCGAAACAAATGCCGAAGAAGACACCACTAACGAATGTGATACGTCTACCAGTCGACGCGCTCCGCTTCGGACTTCCACAGGGGCTCGTGTATGTGGCGAAGATACCGGGGAAGGCGGCGGGAGCGGTGGTGGGAGCGGCGGGAGCGGCGGTGAAGCGGGCGAAGACCGTGGCCAAGGGTATGCCACGGCTCCTGGCGAAGAAGTCGAAGAAGTCGAAGAAGTAGAAGAAGTCGAAGAAGTCGAAGAAGTAGAAGAAGTAGAAGAAGCCGTAGTTCTTTAACCTAACCCAAGTCAGAGGCGCGCACAGACCAGGATTTGAAATCGAGACGTACCCATTCCATGATTTGCTCTTCGGTCTCGTTGGAGACGTAATCTCTGTTCACGGTGGCGGCGAAATCAACACTGATGTCGTCGTCGTCGTTGGTGCGGACGGCACGTTGCGTCCAGCCCTTGCTGGTGCGTGTGAGCGCGATCGTCCCCTTGTCGTTCTTGCGTGTCGTGCCATCAATGTAGAAGTCGACCATGTTTCGAAATCGACCGTGGTGGTGGGCTGGAGTAGCGCAAGCTTTTAAGCCCGCGTGCTTTAAGTATCGGCCGAGTGCGCGCGTTTCACGAGGGCGTACAGGGCGAGGCGGCAGAGCACGAAGCGCTCGGATGACGTCATTGAGTCTACAATGTTGGCGGGTATGTCCGGGATCAGTTTGCGCAGAATGTGGGCTGCGATGCAAAACCTGCAGTTGGGACATCCGCTACCACGATCGAGCCACTCCTGGATGCAATCGAAATGATACGCGGCTCCACACTGGAGACACACGAATTGTGCCGTCTCGCTCTGCATCGGCGACATGCATATGCAACAATCCTCGGGCAGTTCGGCCTCGGCCAGCTCGGCCTTGGGTACCTCGGCCTCGGCCAGTTCGGCCTCGGCCAGTTCGGCCTCGGCCAATTCGGCCTCGGCCAGTTCGGCCTCGGCCAATTCGGCCTCGGGCACCTCGGCCTCGGGCACCTCGGCCTCGGGCACCTCGGCCTCGGCCAGCTCGGCTTCGTTCATACCTACCATACTTAAAGATAAAACCTTGGTAGGTTGGTAATGGAGATGTTCTCGATTGCCATGGTCGCGTGGGGGGTGGTGGTCACGTGGGCAGTGATGCGCAGGTACCGACGGCCGCTCTACACCACGCAGCGGTACTCGCGCATGGCGCCCGATGGCGAGAGGAAGAGCACGGTGCCGCCGTTGAAGGTGCCGTGGACGGTCGCATACCCGGCGTACTCGCCCGTATGGGTGGGCCCGGCGGTGGCGGCGTCGGGGGGCTGTGACCGCTGGTGGTGGTGGTATCTCACGTACATCGACGGTCGCTGTCGCCTTTTGTGCGAGGTTTCTCCGTCTGTCCTGTCCGCGCTGCCGCTGAATCCGTATGGACGCACCGGGTACGTGGGCCGGGGACTGTTGCCGCGCGTGGGTGGCAATTCGCTGGTGTTCACTGTGCTCCGCTTTCCGAATGGTGGCCTGGTTGCGATGCCGCACCCAGGGTCGCTACCGCAACGATCACCTCCGGTCCTGAGCGGTACTCTCTGTTATCGCGGGTACATCGACCATCCCTACAACACCGACAACGCGTGGGTCGAGGCAAGCATTTACGTGGTGGACGCCATTGGCGACCCTGGGGTCGAGCAGGACGAGGATAGCCGCCTGTGCGACGTGCTCGAGAGGGTGCGTCTTGGTGGGTAGCACCACCACCACCTCCACCACCTAGGGTAGCCCCGGCCTCGATCACTTGCTCCACGGCCGCCACCGTTTGGGCGTAGTAGCCACGAACTCTGTGGGATTGTTAAGTGTGCCTGAGGCGCGTGGCTCGTTCACCGGTACGATCCGCATGGTTTTCGTGGTTTTCGTGGTTTTCGGTAGTGCCGGCAGTTTGGCCTTATTCCGCCATATAAACACCCCTATAAGGGCGGCGGCGGCGGCGGCGGCGGCGACGATGTGCGCGATCGGTACGATTTTATCCCGAATCTGCTCGGTGTAGTTGTTAACGTAAAAGAAGAAGAATGCGACAAAGACAAAGACGATCGAGAGGAAAATTAAGAGCCTCTGAAGATTTTTGTTTTCGATTTCGTTCGGTACGATGCGCAACGCGAGGATGAGTATCACGGCTGGGTAGAGGTAGTGATTGATGACTCTTTCGTCGCACTTCCCTGAGCGGATCGGGGAGAGAGCGGATTCGTGTGCGTCTCTGTGCACACGAGACTCGGACAAAGCCACAGACAAGAAGTACGGTAATAAACCAAGGAGCAGCAGTTTGAAGGGGTGCGAAGACGAATAGTCTAAAAAGTCCTCCAATACCCGCTTTACAAGCCAGAAGAAGAAGATTGCGCCGGCAAGAAACCAATCCGAGAGCTGGGGTGGCGTTACAGGAACCGTGGGGTTGAGACATGTCGGAGAGTCTGCTTGTTTTCGAGCGACGACAGTGACATACGTGGCGATGATGATCCCGCCGATGGATGCTATCACGAAGGCCGCGTCGGTGGGGATTTCTGTGCTGTGGAGTGCGTCTGCCCAGAAGAGCGAGTAGACGTAGGACATGACGACGAAGAGCGAGAAGCTGGTGAATTCCTTTGACGTGTACAGCTCGAGTGTTTTGAGGGGGTTCAAGTCATCGACTTGGACCTCGGAAGTCGGGTTGCACGAGGCCGAGCGCTCGGACGTCATCTGTAGTGTATGCTTAAAAAAAATGTTCGTGTGTTACCTTAGGCACCGACCGTTCGTTCATGGCGCGATTTGAGGTGTTGCCTCTTGATGTGATGGCGCTCATCCTGCACCGGCTGCGGCTGCGGGACGTGTACGCATGCCGGTGCGTCTCCAAGGCCGTGGGTGCCACAACACGTAGCGCACAGAAGGAGATGGTCTATCACCACGACACCTTTGGCGGCGTCGTGTCGCGGAATCTGCGCCTGTTGGCGCGCGATTTCTCGTTGAATTACGTGCCACTGGTGACGGACAAGATGACGAGCACGATGTTCCGGGTGTACGCGAAGGCCTTCCGCCCGACTACGTACCACCTGAACCCTGGCACGTGCAACCAGTGGGTGTATAAGAGCGTGCTCCGGCGGACACCCTCGTCTCTGACATCGTTGTCGTTGGATGTGGACCACCGGAACGTTCGGTCGCTGGTGCTGAGTTCGGTGGGGACTCCGAACTTTAGTCCGACGCTCACGTCACTGACGTTGAACGCGGTGGGGGGTCTGACGATTGACGTGATGATGGACGTGATGAAGCTCCCGGTGTCTGCGCGGCGCGTCCGGACACTCATTTTAACGGGCCTGGTGGAGAGCATGGAGATGATCTACGACCTGCTCCCGCGCGATCTGAGGCACCTGCGAATCGAGGCGACGGTCGGTGTGCACGACGTCCGTTCGCTCACGCGCTTCATTGAGCTCGGGTTGGAGCACCTGAGCCTTCTGCAGTGTTACGAGGTGTGCGAGCACCCGGCGTGTGCCAACTACACGGCGATCGGAGACGCGATCATGCGCTCCGCGTCGGTGCCTGAGAGACTGTCGTTGTCTCCGTTCCCGGCAAAGGCGCTCGTGTGGTGTGTGGGCCGCGGCGTCGAGGTCGACTTTGCCGATTCCAGTTTCTTCGACCACGAGTTGGAGGGTGTCGAATGCCTCGAACGCGCGCTCGACGGGCACCTCGGGACGTTTTAAAATAGTTTGTGGGAGTATACGACGGAGATGATATCACGGCCGAGTGATTTGATAAACGGCGTCTCGTCGGAGCACATGGCGGTGTTCGTTCTAGCCACGTTGGCGGCGGTGTCCTCGTACCTGCTGGTGCCCTACTTGATAAAGGAGCACGAGAAGGCGCTCGAGCGCGCCCACGAGCTTTAGGCGGAAAAAAACCGGCGGGTTTTTTTTTCGAGTGCTCACTAATAAAGAGCCATGGAGGTTGCACTCGTTTCTGCTGCGCTAGTGGGAGTTGGTCTCGCATGGCGTCGTAACGTAGGAGAGGAACCCGAGGGTGCCGCCCAGGCGGGGGCTGGTGCCGCCCGGGCGGCCACCCAGCGGGTGCCGAGGATACACGCATCGAATGATCGACCTTCCGAGTCGTCGCACGCGCGCGCGGACTACCGCGAGCCTGCGGCGCGGGCTCCCGCGCCGCCGCGCGAGTCCGTGAGCGGCCGACGTGACCATAGTTTGTTTCTGAACGCACCGACGCAGTACGAGCGCCAGATGGAGCGCATCTACCGGCCGCCGGCTGGTTCGAAGAAGGAGGTGAAGCAGGACGTGGACTTCACGAGGAAGATGGACAACGTCCACGTGCGCAGCATGACGGGATACCGTGACGAGTTTTTCGGCACGCTGGAGAAGCCGGTGCGCATGAACAACGTGAACCCGGTGGCGACCACGTCAGGCACGGCGTCACAGCTCACCGGCCCCGGCCTGAACGCGGGGACGGCGATGACCGGCACCGACGGCTTGCACTACGGCATGGTCCGCATGCGGCCGAACATCACACACTCGACGTTCCGCGAGATGAAGGGTGCCGTGGTGCCCGGCAAGCAGAGCATAGACAAGCGTCCCGCGGAGGTCACCCTCGCGCAACACGCGGCCTCGGGCTACACCATCGGTGCCACTGGGTTCGAGGCCGCCTCCGAGGCCACCGAACGCATGAAGTTTCACGCCATCAGCGAAGAGTACCTGACGAGCGCGCAGGGCAGGGCTGTCGTGACGGGCGTGCCCGGTGCGGGCGGCCAGCGCGTAGAGCCGACAAAGTCGCATACGAACCGCGGCCTCGAAGCGATCGCAGTCGCGGACGGCAGCGGACGCGGCGTTGCCGGACTACAGGCTGCCGACGACCGCTCGGGGTACGTGTCGCCCCATGTACAAACGAACCGCGGACGTGACGATGGACCAAGCCAGGGCAGGCAGCCCGGCGGACCGGCCATGGGGCCCTCGGCACCCGGGCGCTCCCAGTTCTACCTTCCTAACGAGGAACGCAACACCACTGAAGAGGCGCGCGGTCGCATCGGCTTCACCAACCTACACAATCCGGGCCAGCCGATGGGCACGCTCAACAACAACCAGCCCGCACAAACCACCCAGCGTCAATCCACGCCCGGTTTCGACTTTGGCGTGGCCGCCGGCGCCGGTGTGGCCTGGGGCGGCGGCACCGAAGGTGAAGGCCGCGGCGGCCAGGCTACCACCGTCACGGGCCGCACGCAGAACGAATACCGCCCCGGCATCGCTGCGGGTGCCACCGTTGGCGGCCAGCACAACCAGTTGACGTCGTATGCGAGTGGTGGCCTTGCCGATGCGACCCAGCGCGACGTCCTCGCCACGCCCGAGCACACTGGTCCGCTCAAGGCGGTCGGTGTGAACGCGCCAATGTCGTACAGCGACATCCTGGCAAACGAGGGTTACTCGAACCGTGATGTGCCCCAGCTGGGATTCGTACCACCCGCGCAGCACAGCACGCACAACTACTCAATCGGCGCCGACGCCCGCGACCGTCCCGCGCCACCAAACGCGGCACGCGAGGGCGGGGCCGCCAACCAGGCGAACATAAATTACTACGTCCGTCAAAACACCAACAACCAGAACCCCAACCGCACCGAACGCCACAACCAACGCCTCGACCCCCAGATTCTTGACGCACTCACCAGAAACGAACTCGCTCTCGCAGCCTAAAACGAAGCCGCCCAAACGAAGCCGCCCAAACGAAGCCGCCCCTACGGTGCGTGCGCCGCGTAAGACACCCGCACGCGCCAGTACACCGCATGGTCTATCCCCCCGCTCGAGCGATAGACCATCGGGACCACACAGCCGTACTGCGTGCTGATTTTCTTCATCTCGCCGTTCATGTAGTTGACGAGGCTGGTCACTATCTGGACCTGCTCGTCCAGATTGTCGTACAGCATGGCCTGGCGCAAACAGTCCGACGTAGTCGTCACGAACATTTGTAGGATCGCGTGGATGCTGCGATCTTTGCTGTTCTTCTTCTCGCGCTGCTGCAGCTTCGCCTTCATCTTCTCGCGTGTAATCTCCGAGAGCGTGAACAGGATCCGCAGGTCGCGGTTGCTGTCGGCATCCTCATGGTCCGGGAAGCGCGGCAACTCCTCCGCAGTGATATGGTTGAGCAGGCGCAGCAGCCCGCATGCGACGTGATTGTTCGTGGTGTTCGATGGCCACTTGCGATGAATCTCGACCATGCTTGGTGCGCCACCGCACGGCACGTCGCGCGGGTCGCGGTTCAGCAGGTTGAGTTCTCGACGCATGCGAAAGTACTCGGGATTGTGTATGACGCCAGTGACCTTCCGACCCGTCTTCCAGTCCCACGCCGTGTTGCAACCGGGCGCGACACAGTACATCTGGTTGCACCCGTGGACCTTGAACGTCCACGTGCCACATGCGACGCAACGACGGGAGTCGCGGCGGATCAACTCCATCGACGCCTTGTCCGCCTCGACGCACACGTGGTCGAGCGCCTCGTCGCCAACGCCGCGGAAGACACCACAATCTCGACACGTGAGTCCATGACACGACCGACATTTCCATGCACTCGACAGAAACCCGTCGCATGCCGGCCGAGCGCACCGCTGGATGAACTCCCGCTTCTCAGCTTCGTTCAGCGGAACCTCCGTCGTCTCAATCGTACGGATCGTCGACGAGATGTCGTGCACCGCGCGACGCAGACGGTCGCGCTCCTTCTCCAGCTCTCGGACGCGCTTCCTATTGTCGCGGATCTGCAACTCGCGGGTCACGTACGGGGCCGTCTCCGGTAGCTTGGCAACCTCACGATCCAACAACACGTTCTGGCGGTGCTGTTTCCACTCGGTGTTCACAAAGGTCGGCCCGAACAACTGGTGTAGACACTCGTTGCTCCATGTGGTCTTGCAATTCATGCACGACGGATCCTCGTTCAGGGAGAGCAGCCACCTTCGGCAGCACGACTTGCACACATCATAGTCGCAGAACGGACACGTGCTCAGTTGCCCGGGCGTACAGCTCGTCAGACACACCTGGCAATCGCGCCTCCGTACCGTCGCCTCCGTGGCGGCCATGCCACACGCGACCGTGGCGCGACCGCCTCCTTTTAAATGCACGCGCGCGTCACAAATTGTGCTTTACTACTATAGTAGCACTATAGAAATGTCCACGTTCGAACGATTGCCGATCCTCCTCTTCGCGACCGCGTGTGTTCTGTGTGTCATTCATTACGCTTTCTATTTCTGCTACTCGCTTGCCGCGCCTGTCGCTATAGCCGATCCTCCACCCAACGCGCTGCCCGACGCGCCACCCGACGCGCCAGCCGACTCGAGCGAACCGGCGCCAAAGCCCCCCTCGCCGCCTCACGAGCCAGCGGCGTGGAACTCATTTGTTGAGTAAGAGTCGGGGACGACCCGCGCCGGCACGTCACGAATCGCAATGATCAAGAGAATCAAACTCATGCACATCAACCAGGCGACGCTCCCACCCTCAATGATGAGCCTTCGCTTAGACCGTGTCGACAACACATACAACACAACGTACTCGGTCAGTACCGGTAACAACTCGAAAGGCCGCCGGCGCAGGTAAACGATCGCGTCATTCTTCACCTTTGACATTTCGCCCGTGGGAAGCAGTAACCCCGGCAGCGTGGTAAAGAGGTAGGTCACCACGACACCGAAGACGACGAACGCGGCCGGCCATCCGCGTGTCGCCGTCAGACGAGCCACCCACGAAAACGAGTTGAGTAGCCGAAGTAGCTGGAAGGTGGTGAAGAAACGCGTCATCACAATCAGAACTTCGAGGACCACCACCGTGATACCCATCTTTGAGATAGATTCTCGCAAATACGTCCCGTCGTGAGACCCCAGCAGGTAGGACGACAGCCGTACGACAGTAGCACACGTCGCCGCCGTCAGTAACATCTCCATGTCGATGCGTGCCGCGAAATCCACAAAGGACCCCATACTTGACGTTTCCATACCACCCGAAAAAAATAAACGACAGTACAAGAAAGGAAGTGTCGCCCCTTATGGCGCCAAATAGAAACTACCGAAACAGGAAAGGGTCGGACGAAATCGACCCGTCCCTCGTCGTGGGCGGAATCGGCTCAGTGTGTCTGATGCTACTGATCGCACGAAGATACTACCGTGCCGATGAAGGCACAGTGCTTACTGTGGCCACAGGAAACGAAATCACGGAAGCACAGGGCGTAGGCTTGAAGCCCCCCACGCCCGCCCGCACCCTAGCCGGCACCACGCCCGCCCGCACCCTAGCCGGCACCACGCCCGCCCACACCCTAGCCGGCACCACGCCCGCCCGCACCCTAACCGGCACCCTAGCCGGCACCCTAGCCGGCACCCTAGCCGGCACCCTAGCCGGCACCACGCCCGCGGGCACGGTCACACCGATCGCGCTGCCCCTCCCCTCGGGCTCTTACAGGGGGGAGACGTCCGTGCGGATCTTATTCTTCCCGGTGTTAGTTCGCGTTACCATCACCATTACCACTGCCCGCTATGCACCTCAACAGATCGTAGGCGAAGCCTCTGTGAACGTAAGCGTGGTCAATATCGTAGCAAATGTCGTCCACTTCACGATCGATGAAGAAGGTACAATCACACCGTCTGGAGCAGAATGGAACGAGAAAATCGCGACCCTGGTCCAAGACCCTTCACTGACGTACGACGGAAGTGACATTGTACTGACCGGTACCATTCCTGTGGCTGGCAACAGGACGATCTCGCTCAGCAAGCAATAACCACGCACGCGACGCCGTAAACCAGGTGATGTGTCCTGAGAGTGCACTGGAGGACTGGGACTGCCGGACGCCAGGGAGGCCAGGGAAGGCGACCGGACCGAGCAATGCGTGAAGTTTAAAGCGAAGGAAACAGTTTAGTTAAGCTTGATCCGGTTTGAGCTTATAGGGATTGAATCTCATCAAATCTTTTTTATCAAACGTTTTAAGGAGGTACCAGTTGGGACGGCAGTATCTATTGGTGCACTTCTTGGGGAGCGCCGATATATACATACGTCCATCGACACCCATTTTCTTACGACCGAAATGAGTACGTGCAGAATTGCGTGGTCCTTTCGGTGCCGACATATAGAAAAGTCGTAGATAAAAAATGGCTACTAGGTAAAATGGCTACAGTATGCCTAAGAGGTTTACCACGAAACGATACAACCTGCTTTACATAGTAGCGTCGTTTTCTCCGGTTTACTACCTGATCCGCTATCAGGGCCGCTATCAGGGAAAACATACATCCCCTTATGTCCTAGCGCGTCAATCATTTCCATCAAACGTTTGGCATGATCGTTTCGTGCATTGTTTGGCGTGTTGCGTGCATTGTTTGGCGTGTTGCGTTGTCTGGGACTATTGGGTCGCTGGAATCTCTTTCTTTCGTTGTGAGCTCGTGTTATGATACTCTCGACTCTCTCAATAGCCAAGTTGTAAATACTTGTATATGTTGTGTTAAGCAGTCGATGAAACGCGTGTATCTCCCTGTCTTTCGGGCCGGTCCAGACAATTAATTCAGTGTCACCAGAATCATAGACGATTATCTTTAAGTGTATTGGAAAGAAAAACGGTTCCGTTGCCCTTTTAAATTCCGAAGCCGGAATGTTCGGCGCCCGTATCGGCTTCCAGAGAAAATGAGAAAAACAATATCGCATGAGCCTCAACGTGTTCAAGTAGAGCTCTTGTGACTTATTGTGCGTCATGCCCAGTTGCTTTGAGCTGGCTAAGAGGTGTACCATCCACATTACACCATAGTTTTCAAATTCTTGGAATAGCAATTGCTGTAAACGTGTAGCATCGTTATGGCCGATATTGGTCAAGTTCTTCTTCAAGTTCGAACCTAGGGACATTTATGTATAGTACACATTTTTTCATGGTTACAGTATGCCTAAGAGGTTTACCCCGAAGACGAAACGATACAACCTGCGTTACATAGTAGCCGCGTCGTTTTCTCCGGTTTACTACCTGATCCGTTATCAAAACCGTTAATTTCGGCAAGAGGGAAAACATACATCCCGTGACGTCGTAGCGCTTCCTTGATCGTCTTGAAATTGTCAAGGCGAATATGCTTTGGGACGTGCGTGTTGCGTTGGTTGTTGCTGGGACTATTGGGTCGCCAGAATTTATAGTCGTTTTTTGCTTGTGTTATGATATTGTTGACTTTCTTAATAGCCAACCTGTAAATATGGTTATGTGTTGTGTTAAGCAGTCGATGAAACACGGTTATGTGTTTCTGGTTGTATTTTTTTCTGCTGCCGGTAGAGGCAATTACTTTAGGGTCACGAAGAGGACGACTAGGATAGACGATTATCTGTAAGTATATTGGAAAGAAAAACTTAGGCGGAAGCGGTGGCGGGTTTTGATAAACACAATTTTGCATGAGCGCAACCGTTTGGTAGTAGAGCTGTTGTGATTCATTTATCGTCATGCCCAGTTCCGTTGCGCTTCTTAATAGCCGTTGAATCCACGTTACACCATGGGGGCCTTCTTTTAATAGCAAGTCAATAACACCGGCAACCTCGTTATCGCGGATACTCTTCAAGTTCGAACCTAGGGACATTTATGTATAGTACACATTTTTTCATGGCTACAGTATGCCTAAGAGGTTTACCCCGAAGACGAAACGATACCCTGCTGAAGCGGACGCGGTAATCTAGGCCGTATCCGCTTCAGCAGGAGACGCAGCGGGAGGAGGAGGGGGGGGCAGAGGAGGCTTTGGTTTTCGTGAGTATCGGACACAAGTCCGAGGCACGACTTCTCGTCGCTGCAACTTTTTGAAGTCTAAAGGAAACTGAGAGAGAAAGTCCTCGAGGCAAAGAGGGCAATAGACCTCCGTCGTCCAGTCCTCAATCGAAAATCTGTCTGGCACAATATTTTCCGCTGGCCATTGGCAGCAAATGTCGCAAAACGCTGGAATCTCCGGCAGTTCTGGCATACGTACACTAAATATTTTTTGCTGCCAATGGCCAGGGTCACCTAGTTGATATCCGGCGTTCGCTTTTCGGGCGGCGAGGCGGCAGTGGGCATCGTCGTCTCGGGTCGTGGAAATTGAGCTGCTGGGAAGTCCGTGTGTATACCGCAGAAGCAGATACCGATTGCATCGGAGATGTCGTACTTGAATTTGCGCATCTTGCCGCCGATCATGATCTTCTCGGGGAAGGTGAGACCGTAGCGTTCTTTGAGTTTGTCGGTGATGATTGTCTTGTTGGCGGCTCGCCCGAGGGCGGCCTTCTCGGCCTTTGTCGGTCGTCCACCACGCTGTCCAGTGACGAAGGTTTTCCACTCGGATGGGGAAAGGAACTTGTATTTGATGTTGCGTTCGGAGAGCAACATCGAGATCGCCCCGCGTAGATACAAGTTCAGATTCACACCCCTGGTCGCACGCGCACTCACGAAGAAATCCTCGATGTACACGATTTCTGGTGGCGTCTCCGAAGCCTCGATTAACTCGGCTACTTTGGCGTAGAGCGCGTTGCAAGTCTCGCCGACCCGACAGAAGATCTCTCCGACCTCGTTCTTCACCTCTAGAATCCCATAGTCGTCAACCGAAACGTTGTTGTCTGCATCGAGGGTACAGCGCGCGTAGCCGGTCGAGCTCGCGGGATCGAGCGCCAGAAACACTGGCATCCTGGCCGGTGCTGTTTGCGGATCTTTTAAGTGTCTCTGGGCGTTCCTTTAAATCGTGCTGTAGACTAGGATGAGGTACCCGGTGAAGTACGTGAAGGGCCTTTCCGAGAAGGACAAGCGGACGCACAAGAGAGAAATGGATCGGCGGAAGAAGGCGTGGAAGTTCCGCTCCTTCGACGCGTTCCGCGAACACAAGCCACGAAAGCTCGAGAGTTACAGGCACCAGAAATCACCGTGGGTCCAGCAGTTCCACCGTCTCTACCCACGGACGCCCCTGACGAAGGCATCTGCCATACGAGACGAATTCGGCGTCCGGGTCAGCGAACAGGCGACCATACTCAAGAAGGGGATGGGGGCGTACATGAGCTCTGGGAGTCGTCCAGGGCAGACGGGACGATCGTGGGCACTCGCGCGACTGGCGTCGGTGCTGCTTGGTGGCCCCGCGTGCACCTACGACCTTCCGAAGGCAAAGTGTGCCGCCATTGCGCGACGACGCATCAGATAAATTTGTGTGACGATAATATATATGTCCGGGACAAAAAATAACAAGGAGCTTCTTGAATCAGAAGCCTTAGGGTACGTCATTGTGATAGCCATTCTTGGCGGTTTGATGACATATGATGTATATTATTACGGTCTCATGGCCTATGTATATTCTTACGTTATCTCTGACGGTGGCGGTACGCCCACGCCCACGGACACGCCCGCCCCCACGCCCGCCCCCACGCCCGCCCCCACGCCCGGCCCGACTTCGGGTGGTGACACGCCCACG
>MDSV01172230.1_pt1 | contig 21159 bp, 26 predicted proteins | sample 810851 | NCBI WGS metagenome assembly MDSV01 (sample SAMN05326640, study PRJNA326480) | marine metagenome | isolation source: seawater | place: Atlantic Ocean: North East | collected 2012 | reverse complement strand
TACCAAAGCTCTTAAAATAATAAGAATTATGTTCATTATTTTATAAATTAGATATTTAAAACTCAAAAAAAACTAAATATTAATACCGTAAATTATATAAATAAATTCTATAACTATAAATATACCTGAATATAAATGTTTAGAGGATTTAGAGATGACCAAAAATGGAGGAACCATGTTAAAAAATATAATCCTAACAAAGATAAAAATGATGTTAAGGAATTAAAACTTTTTCGGGTTTGTTATGAAGCACGTGCTTTTCAGCAATTTATTCGCAATGAATATAATGTGGATTTGGATATTCATGAAGTGACAAAAATACAAAGTCAATGGCATGTACCATATTATAATCCATCTTTAATTAAAAGAGAAACTGGCACTGCAAGTAAAGCGAACGAAATGTATTGGGAAATGTTACAAGATTTTGACAAAAGACAACATGTTAAAAGAGACCATACATACCACCACGATCAAACAAGATGGAAAAAAAATAAAAATCTTTCAAAACAATTAACAAGGGCCAGAAGTCAAAAAATAGAACATTGCAATAATTAATTGTTTTTAAATACGACAATTTTGATAATACTTCTATTTTTGTCTCATTTAAATACGTTTGAGAAGTCTTCATATGTTGGTGTGGAACTGGTGTTTTTTTTTGCTTCTTTTGACATTACAGAAGTATTTGAAAACATACTAAAAATGGAATCTTCAGATGGAGATCTACTTTTTTTTGCTTTGTCTGCCTCTTCTTTTGTATTGTATTTTTTTCCAGTTCTTGTCCATGTTATTGGCTTGTCCATATCATACGTCATAATAGTAGTTTTTAATTTTTTAGGTCCTCTTAATTTATATGTTCCTTTTTTTTTAATTAGAAGTGGGTTTTTTTTCTTTGCTCCTCCTTTACATTTCTTTTTTTTTGCAGTTATATTCTTTTTTGTTACCATTACTATTATTCTTATATATATTCATAAGAATAATATTTGAACTTAATTGTTTTTCAAATACAAAAACTTTGATAATACTTTTTTATTTTTTTCTTCGTTTTTGAGAACCTGAAGCTTGGATTCGTATTCTTTTTGCATAATTTGCTGTTTATATGTTTCATTCTGTTGAGACAATAGTTTTTCAGCTTCTTGTTTTTCTAAAGGAGTTATTTTTTGTGCTCCTCTTGCTCTATTATATTGGTCAACCGAAGAGTATTGTGGAACATTTTTGATATCCTTTTCACTTACCATAAAAACAGTCTGATCTTTGTGAACTTTTCGTAAATCTTCAAATTTTAATTTTCCAAAAGGGTCGGTTGTAACATAACTATTATCGTCTTCTTCGTATAATTTATTTCCAGAACTGCTATTCACATATAAATTTTCTACTCCATTATACTTAACAACACTATTTTGTTGTTGTTTAATCTTTTCAAGAGCATGTCCCATATTTTTAGTATTTACTTTATCATTTATTTCATACTGATTATTTTGATTAGTAAACCAATCGTTTCTTGTAGGGTCGGGTTTATTATTACTATTTTCTTCAAACATTTGATTAAATTTAGATTGAAAAGTTGTTTTAGACATGTTGTTAATAGTTTTAAAAATTTCTTTATTCGTGGAATCATTTAAATCTTCTTGAGAACCTGGATTATAATCTTGTTCATTTTCAACAGATTTCTTATGTTTATTTTGATTTTCGTAAAATTGAAAAATCACTTCATATGCTTTTTTGTAAAAAAGGAAATATTTAGGGTCCAATCTGGATTTGTCAGGATGAGACATTAATACTTTTTTCTTAGCTTTTTTCAGGTCTTCAAATGATAAATTATAATCTAAACCAAACAATTCTAATAATTCATCAAGGGAATACATGTGGATATCCAAATTATGAAATTCACTCATTTATATATTAAATTAAAAAGAAAAAACTAAAATAATTTAAACTACATAAACATTTTTTGTGTTTTCATATATATATGTCATTACCAATTATTACTAAATTTACTAATTTTCAAGCTTTAAAAGATGTTTTATCTGAAAATCCAGGAGTTGTAATTGTAAAATTTGGAGCAACTTGGTGTAAGCCTTGTGCAATGATCGAAGATGTAGTTGAAGAGTTTTTTAAAAGGATGCCCGAGAACGTGCAAATAGCAAAAATAGATATTGATGAAAGTATTGGATTATATGGATTTTTAAAAACAAAGAAGGTAGTGAATGGTGTGCCTTGTCTGTTAGCTTATTATCAAGGAAATGAACATCATATCCCTGATGAATTTGTAAGCGGCACAGATAAATTACAATTGCGTGAATTTTTCCAAACATGTTACGATGAAGCAAATAGTTTATAATTAATATATTATTTAATAAATGATATATTGATGTATTCATTTTTATAATATAGCAAAATATGAGTTCTGAATTAAAAGTTGAAAATGAATTTTTACATAATTGTGTATCAGATACAAGTGTATTATTTGATAAAAATATTAAATTAGTTAAAAAAGGTAAAGTAAGAGATATTTACAATAAAGAAGAATTTGATTTAATTTACTATTTGTCTGCAAGTGATAGGTTAAGTGCTTTTGATAGGCACCTTACAACAATACCTTTTAAAGGAGCTATTTTAAATAAAATAACCGTGTGGTGGTTTAACAAAACAAAACATATTATTCCTAATCATTTACTGTCTATTTATAATGAAAGAACAATAAAAGTAAAAAAATGTAATGTTTTCCCGATAGAATTTGTAGTGCGTGCCTATTTAACAGGAACTACAGATACTTCCATATGGAAAAATTATGAAAAAGGTGTAAGAAACTATTGTGGGCATTATTTACCAGACAATATGGTAAAAAATCAAAAATTACATAGAATATTATTAACTCCTACCACTAAAGATGACCATGATGAATTAATAAGTGAAAAGGAAATCATAGATAAAAAAATAATGACAATAGAACAGTTTAAACAATGTGAAGAATATGCTTTAAAATTGTTTAAAATTGGTCAAGAAACAGTTGACAAAAATGGATTGATTTTAGTAGATACAAAATATGAATTTGGAATTGATGAAAACAATAACATATGTTTGGTTGATGAATTACATACGCCAGATTCAAGCAGATATTGGATAAAAAAAAGCTATGTTGAAAGATTATTGAATAAACAAGAACCTGATTGTATTGATAAAGAATTTATACGTAAATGGATAAAAAATACATATGGAGATCCATATGATTTAAATGTAGAAATAACTATTTCAAACGAAATGAGATTAGATTTGTCATCTAAGTATGTGCAACTTTTTGAACTTATAACAGGAGAAACTTTTTAATTTAGAATTGGATAAATATAAATAAAGACATACACTCTTAAATAGATAATGATACGTATTTTAAAACCAAATGATTTTCACCATCATTTACGAGATGGAAAATTATTAAAACTAACAACAAGGGAATGTTTTAATAAGTTTAATCATGTAATTGTAATGCCAAATTTGGTGCCACCTATTATAACTATTGATAATGCTCTGGAGTATAGAAAAAATATTAAGTATCTCACAAGTCATGGAAATCCTCTCATGACTTTATATTTACATAAAGATATATCAAATTCTGATTTAAAACGTTTTAAATCCATACCAGAGATGATAGGTGTAAAATATTATCCACAAAACGCAACAACAAATTCAGATTCAGGTGTAGATTCAATTGAAAATGTTTCACATGTGTTAGAGACAATGGAAAATGAAGAAATACCGTTGTTAATACATGGCGAAAGCATTGAGTATCATGTGGATATTTTTGATAGAGAAAAAGTATTTGTATCCAAAGAACTTTCAAAAATAAGGAATTTATATCCAAAATTAAAAGTTGTTTTGGAACATATAACTACAAAAGAAGCAGTAAATTATGTTTTAAAAGAGAATATACACGCAACGATTACTCCACATCATCTTTTACTTGATAGGAACGATATATTTAGAAACGGAATTAATCCTCATATGTATTGTTTACCAATATTAAAACGTAATGAAGACAGAGAAGCATTGGTTAATGCAGCTATAAGTGGAAAATCAAATTTTTTCTTAGGAACTGATAGTGCGCCTCATGAGGAACATAATAAAATTTCATGCTGCGGTTGCGCTGGTATATTTAATAGCCCAGTAGCAATAGAAGTAATTACTGATTTATTTCAAAAAAGAAACTCACTAAATAATTTAGAAAAATTTGTTAGCACAAATGGTTGTGATTTTTATAATCTTGAATACGGAAATGATTATGTATATATAAAAAAAGAATCATGGAAAGTTCCAGAAAAATATGATAATATTGTTCCTATGTATGCTGGTAAAAGTATTGATTGGAAATATATTACAAATAACTCTTAATTGAAAAACTTGTAAATATAAAATATAAGAGTATCATATAAAAACATGGAAATTTCTTATAAAATAGAGAAAATACAGAAAAATTTTAAGAATCTTATAAATTTGGATAAAAAAATAGAGAGTCAAGTTGTAAATTTGAAAAAAAAACTGGACCATTTAAAAGAAATGCATTCAAATATGAGTAAATCAAACAATAAGCAGGTATTTTTGTTTTGTTTAGATTCATTTTATTTTCAATACAAATTATTTTCGATGGATTTGGAAAATTTAAACAAATTTAATTTGTTAATGAAAAATAGAATGTATTGTGATTATTATAAGTTGTATAAATTAATTTTGAAATATATGAATGATAACAAAGAAGAGTTAGATATAGAAACAAAACATAGTTTAGTCCCTAACTATAAAGACCTTGAACCTTATTTTGACTATGGATTTGAAAATATAAATTTAGTTCATAATAACATGTTGTCATCTGTAAAAGATATGTATACAAAAGTTTTGGAAAAAGATGAATTAATAAAAGAATATACAACAAAAAAACAGGCAGGTTATTCCATATCTAATTTTGTAAATACACTTACACATGAGAATTATATACTGAAATCACAAATTGATTTATATTTGAATTATATTTCATTTTTTCACATTTCTCAACAAAAACAAATAAAACGTTTGTATGACAATTACGTAAATTTTGAAAAAGAGTTAGATAGTAATATATCATCAGAACATGCTTTCTCATTTGATGATTTAGTGGAAGAAAATATGTTTGACGAGTTACATTTAGATTCAGATATAAAAGTTGAAGAAATAGAAAAACCAGAAACTTTAGAACCAATTACTGATACAGTCCCATCGCATGAGGATAATACTTTACAAAGTGAAGAAAAAACAGAAATACCAGAATTTAAAGGACTATAAATAATACAATATTTAGAATAAGTTAAATATTGTGAATTCGTAAAAAATTTGATTGTATATCATATATAAAATGTATATGAAGGATAACGAAAAAGAAAGCGAGAAAGATAATAATTCAAGTTTAGATACAGAACCATCCACTAATTGTAAAGATTCCAAGACGAAAGTTGTGGTTTGGTCTCCAGAAAATGAATTAATCATGGTAGAATGGTGTGATGTTGCACAATGTTATAAATGGTTAAATTCTCGGTCTCATTCTCTTTATTCTTATATGCATGCTTGGTATACCATTCCTGCTATTATTTTGTCTACAATTAGTGGTACAGCATCATTTGCTCAAACAAGTCTTCCAACAGATTATCAACAATATTCCCCCTTGGTAATCGGTAGTATTAATATATTTATTGGTATATTAACAACGATTCAACAATATTTAAAGATTTCTGAATTAAATGAAGCTCATAGGGTTTCTTCTATTGCTTGGGATAAATTTGCAAGAAACATTAGAATTGAGTTATCTAAACATCCCGATGAAAGAACGGATGCAAAAACTTTTTTAAAAGTATGTCGTCAAGAATTTGATCGTTTAATGGAGACAAGCCCTGATATTAAAGAAAAGATCATTATAGAATTTAATACAAAGTTTCATGGTAAAGAAGGAACAAAAGAAAGAAAACGTTTTGAACAGTTAAGAAAACCAGATATCTGTGATACAATTATAAGTGCTAATGAAACCAGACATAAATGGTACAAAGAACTGGAAAATATAGATGAAGATAATGATGAAGAAGAAAACATAAGACTTATTCAAGAACAAAAGAGAAAGTTGGAAGAAAAAGATGAAGAATTAACTGCATTCAATGAAATGGAAAAAGTGAAAATGAATAAACAACTTGAGTCTATGAAAAAAATAGATATAGAAAACAAACAAAACGAAAACTTTTATAACGAACAGGTAGCATTGATAAATAAGTATATAAATACGTTTTATGAATTGTATGAAAGAAAACCACTAAGTGATGAAATTATATCAAACATTAGTGAACAGATTGATGAAAAATGTTTAGAGACTTTTTTAAAAACATATAAACCAGATATAGACAACAACATTGTTTAAAATATATAAAGCATTTACATTTTATATATTTAATGATAATTTCATATCAAAACGCCAATATCGTTTTTATGGGTGTATTTTCAATATTAACTTTTTTTAAGTGCTATGTATTTGAATATAATTATGTTATAAAAAAAACACTACAAACCTATTTTGTAATAGATAGTTTTATAAATTATAAAAACCCCGATATAGTTTTACATCATATTACATTTGGTTCTTTTGTAGAATATTCAGAACCAAATGATATATACATGGCTTTGGTGTTTGAATGGACTACCTTTTTTTTATTGTTGTACAGAAAATATAAGAGTGATGTTTTTAAATATTTATTTGGATTTTTATGGATTACTCTGAGAATTATTTATTCACCTGTAGTATTTTATAAAATTATTGATAGCAAACAAAATAAAATGGATAAATATATTTACTGTATGGGAACAATAATTGTGTATTCACTGTTTAATAATTGGACATGCAAGATACTTCACAAAAATATTGACACTAAGTTTGGGTTTTCTTCTATGTTTTTATATTCAATCCCTTTGTTTTCTCTTATTCATAATAATTCATTTACATTTGAAAATTATTATTTAATTTATGCACAATCTACAATCAGTTTTTATTTTAATGTAATTAAAGAGCAAAAAGAAAAGATAAAACATTGGAAAACTACTCGTAATATTGATTTAAGTTTAACAACAATATTTTCATCAAAGTATTTTTTAAGAAATCATTATGCCTACTTAGCACCGTTATATAGTTTTATTGTAAAAGAATATGTAAATGATAATTTTGAGTTTCATTCTTATTTACTAATTTATTCTATGACAAAAATTTGTATTGAAAAACCTGATTTGATTTTTTCTATATTGCCAGGGATGTTTAATATGTATGTAAATATTGACGATAGAGAATCATTATTAAATAAATCTTCATGGCATCTTTCGTGTTCTGTTGTGATTGCAAATACTTTAATTTAAACCTTATAATAGATTAAATTAAATTTCCTCAAATAAATCAGTTTCTAACAATCCATAAAATTGTATATTGTTCTCTAAAAAGGCAAAAGTTTCTTCGTTTTCCTCTTTTTCACTTTCAAAGTTCTCAATAAAACATGCGAATCTTCTAATATTTGATAAATTTGAATCAGTGAGAGGAATAGCAGAAAATATATACACATCTTCATATTCGTCATAATCATTTTGTGGAGGAATTAGTAAAATATCTTCGTTTTTTTTAAACATGTTCTCGTAATCTCCGTCAGTTACTTGATTAATAATATATCCCACTTTTGGAAATTGCACAGATACTCCTTCAACGGTAATTTTTTGTATTTCTTCATATGTTTTAAATAATTCTGTGACTTTCTTATCAATGATTTTGTTGTTTAATTGTTTAACATTTAAAATTTCGTCAATTATACCGTATTTTATTGGTTTTTTAGTTGTCAGGTTCTCATTAGTAATATCAAAGAAGACAAAAATATTTTCTTCTTGTTCAATGAATCCTTTGTATTTTCTTTTATTAAAGTCTTTTTCAAAGTAATTTTTGTATAATTCATTTACTTGATTTAAAAATTCAAGGTCTATTTCACTTGTTTCTTTGTCTTCAAATACATCGTCTTCTAATTTTAACATGGAATTTTGCTGATTTTCTTTAATTTCAATTAATGTTCTCATATTTAGTTTATTATTTGGTAAAACAAATGTGTTCTCGTTATCGTCAAACATGAATTTTAAAAAAGGAAGTCTTGTTCCTTGTTCTACTTTATATAAACATAAATGAATAATATATTGTTTTAGATAGTCTCTTTCGTGTTCAATGCTATTAGACAATGAATCTTGCTCAAGGTATTTAAATTCTAATCTGTTGTTAATTTTTTGAGATTTATCTGTAGTGTTTACATCATAATTGATATAAGTTTCTTTCTTATTATCATCTTTTTCTTCAACAGGCGGTATTTTTGCGTTCATAAAGTTAGTAAGTAAAAACGTTCTCAAATTCTCTTCACTAAATGGCATGTGTTAATATTGATATATACATAGATTATTTTATTAAATTTTAAATCAAATGTATATAAAAAATTGATACTTTAATATTATATAAACTATAACAAAAAACAGAATAAATTATTCAAAATGGACTTGACTATGCAGCAATACCCAGAAACCGACCATTTTTCAGACGTTGATTTGTATGATGATGAGGAACCAAATTATCACGAGTATTCACAAACTGAATTTATGGATGACCCTTCTTATGTTGAGGATGACGAGAACTCACAAGAGTCGTCAGTAAGTTTTATAATGGTTGGAAAAAAGAAACAAATTAAAAAGAAAAAGAAGTCTAAACAAAAGACTCAAGACTCTGGTATTCGTAAATTAAAAACAAAGGACGGAAATTTGATTTACTTTGCGACAAACCCTATCCCTGGGTCTTCAATTAGGGATGCTATTTATGGCACCTATATGCATGAGGATAGAGTAGGAACCTCGGATGAAGACTTGTATTTCAAAATAATGTATGCTGGAGTCGGTTGTAAATCTGAGATAGATAAGTTGTATTATGATAATCCTGAACAGTTTGAGAATCATATGAATGTATCTTTAAATGAGAAGACTAAGTCGGTTTGGGCAGAGAAATACCAAATTGCTCTAAAAAGAAGACAATTACAACAGGAGAAGAGAGAATTTGTAAACAATATAAAAATTAAGTAATAAAAATAAACAATGATAAAAATATTATTATACTCTTTTTTCTTTTTTGTTAAAAAAGATAGTTGTTTAACTTTGAATTGTGTAAATAATAACACAATAAACAATACAACTGTTGAAAATAACATTTTTAAAGAAAGGTATAGTTCAGGTGCTGATATGAGATATAATGTAATTAATACAACAAATGAAGAAGAATTATATAGAATAAAAAAGCATTTTTATAATAAAAAACTATTATCTATATTGGAAGACGACTCTATTTCAGAGTATAATAAAATGTTGTTAATAAAATATCATAGTATTTTGGAAGATACGTTAAATGTTGATATAAAATCTGCCGGTTTATTTGATGATTGGAATTTTAAAATATAAATGGTATAAAGTTAAATTATTTATATTTTTATTGGTATGATGTCATTGTACATGCTTATATCGTTGGTTCCCTTGATTGTTGGTTTGACAAAATTTAAAACATTTTTAAAAATGGGTGGTGGAATTCAAAGAGTGTTGCCTTCTATTCAGTTCAAACAAACGGTAGGTGATGAAATTGGAGATTCTTGGAGTTATACAGATTTATTTGAAAAGAGTTCTAAGAAAATGGTGGAGGCAGTTTCTATCACATCAGATAAAACAACTGCTATAGCCATTGATAATCAACATGGTGAAATAGTAGATAAAGCAAATTTACATGTAATTAAGATTTTTCCAGAAAATATAGATACATTGGTAAATAAATTAGTTGACAATCATGTAAATGTTGATTTGGTAGATACACCAAAAAATGAGGTTTTTAATTTTCTTTATAGAATAAGTGAAGCGTTATATACAATTATGATTTATTATTTGGCGATTTCTTTAGTGTTAACAATTCTTTCTTCATTTGTAAAAATGCCCGGTCCAGGTGGAACAAATCTTTTTAATCCTTTGAGTAGCACAAAACAAAATGATTTAATTGATGCGTCTAACTTAAACACTACTTTTGCAGATGTTGCTGGTTGTGACGAAGCAAAATTTGAATTAATGGAAGTAGTTGATTTTTTGAAAGACAAAGGAAAATACGAAGCAGCTGGTGCAAAAATACCCAAAGGAGTTTTATTAGAAGGAAACCCAGGAACAGGAAAAACATTACTGGCACGTGCTGTAGCAGGTGAAGCGGGAGTTCCATTTATTTCTGCGAGTGGTTCTGAATTTATTGAACTATATGTCGGAATTGGTGCTTCAAGAGTAAGAGATTTATTTGAGAAAGCAAAGAAAAATTCACCTTGTGTTATTTTTATTGATGAGATAGATGCAGTAGGAAGAAAGAGAGGAGCAGGAATTGCGGGTGGAAATGATGAGAGAGAGCAAACATTAAATCAAATATTGACAAATATGGATGGATTTACAATATCAGACGGTATTGTAGTGATTGCAGCAACAAATCGTATTGATGTATTAGATAATGCATTGATAAGACCTGGTAGGTTTGACCGTAAGGTGAGAGTTGGATTACCAGATAAGGATGGAAGAGAAAAAATATTTAATGTTCATTTGAAAAATAAAAAATTAGGAGAAGATTTTGATATAAAAGAAATTGTTAGTTTAACAAATGGATTTTCTGGAGCAGATATATCAAATTTAGTTAATGAAGCTGCTATTTATTCAGTAAGGGCAAATAATACATTAATTTCTCAACAGAATTTTATGGATGCTTATGAAAAGATAACGATTGGTATACCATCAAAGACTGAAAACACAGAAGTAGATGAAATCAAGTTGGTAAGTTATCATGAAGTGGGACATGCATTTTTGGTTGGTTATTTTAAAGATATGTTTGATTTAAGAAAGGTAACCATAAAGGAAAACAAAAATGGTGCAGGTGGATATACTTTATTTACACCAAAAGATAAGTTTACGAAGTATGCAAGTAAGAAATTTATATTAGCAAATTTAATTATTTCAATGGGCGGAAGAGCAGCAGAAGTTTATTTATATAAAAAGAATAAAAGATCTAAAAGAGATAATTTAGTATTTAAAGATTTTAAGAATTTAGAGGTTACAACTGGTGCAACAAATGACCTGAAGCAAGCAAACGAATTAGCAAGAAAGTATATTACAGAATATGGCTTTGGAGATAATTTATGTTATATCAAGGAAAATGAAAATAACGATTTGCCTTTCCTTTCAAGAGATATAAATAACAATAAAGGTGGATTAAGCGATGAAAAGAAATGTAATATTGATAATCAAGTAGAATATTTAGTAAATTATTCGTATGAAACAGCTTTGAAAATAATAGAATCTAATGATTCCATTTTTGAAAGTATTGTAGATATATTGACAGAAAAGAAAATAATAAATGGAGTAGAAGTATTGGATTTAATGAAATCCATTGAAAATGAAAATAAAGATTTTTAATTTGTAGATATATATTATTAGAATGTACGATACTTCCATACCAACATTAGCATATGTATTTATTAGTTTAACATCATTAGTAATAACTTATTCACATATAATGAGTAATCAAGATGAAGCAACAAATCAAGATGGTATGCCTGAATTTGTGGATAAAGAAATAATGGATGAAGATATGATACAAGTAGATGAACCTGAGAAAATAGAAGAAGTGGTTGCACCTGTAGAAGTAAATGCTGTAAATAATGTAGCCGAACAAAAAGAATTATTAAATCCTCAAGCTGCTCCTCCACAAATGAATCCTCCTGCTCAAGAAAATCCGGTAAATCTTATTCCAGCAAACCAAGAAGAAAAACCTGAGGCTGTGCAAGAGGAAAATAAAAATCAAGGAGGAAAAAAGAAAAAAACAAAAAAAAAAAGTAAAAAACAAAAACAATCAAGAAGAACATTGCGTAATAAAAAACAATCAAAGAAGGCAAACAAAAACACTGAGAAAAAAAAGAAAATACATGTTATGAAAGGAGGATCCGACCCCGACCCCGATTCTGATTCTGATTATTCTGTTGATAGTTCCGATTTTACAGAAGAAGCCTATAGAGAATTTAAACGCTATGGTTATTCAATTTTGTATCCAGGTCATCACGCAGCCAAATCTGGAGATAAAGACGGTGTTGTGAAATACATTAGAACAGGTAAAGCTCCTATTGAAAGAATTGTACCTGTTAAAGATGATAATGGAAACAACACGGGTCAATGGATTGTTAGCCGAATCCGAACAGATTTAGGGTTGGGAGATGACGAGTCACGTGTAAATTCTCTGGATGATATAGGTGAATCAATGTTATATATTGCAATAGAAAACAAAAAACCTAAATTAGTATATTATTTGTTGAATGGTCTTAAGGCAGATTATTTTGAGCAATCAATTAATGGCAGTAGTATTTTTGAGTTGACTGCTATAAGACCTTCAATGTTTACAAATGATATCCATGATATGATAATTGATAGAGCACTTAAGGATGGAAACATAAATAATGAACAACATAGTCAATACATAAGAGAAGGTCCGGTGCTGGGAGAATTTTACGATGAACCTGAGCCTGATGATTATTTATCTGATTAAGGTTAATACAAAAACATAGTTTACACTTTTTGAATACTTTTCATATTTGATTTTTCTAAAAAATACTCGACTAATTTTTCATTTTTGTAATCTTGAATGTAAAATACGTTTTGAATACCTGATGCACACATTAGTTTCATACATTGAACACAAGGATAATGAGTTATATACGCATCTGCACCATTACAACTAACTCCTCTTTTTGCACAATCAGTAATTGCGTTCTGTTCAGCATGCACGGTAGCTTGTTCATGTTCATTAACGACAACTGATTCGTGAGGACATCCTGGAAGAAATCCATTATAACCTTGTGATATAATACGGTTATCTTTTACTAATACACAACCAACTTGTAAACGTTTACACGGAGAGCGAGTTGAAGTAACTTTAACAATTTCTTTAAAATATTCTTGCCAACTTGGTCTTTCCATTTTAATCTAAAAAAATTGAAAAAAAAATCTATCAATTTTTTAAGAAATAAAAAAAATAAATGCCTCCCGACGATAATGAATGTTCTTCAATAAATTTAGAAAAAATAGATGTTGCAACTATTCCAAGACCAAAATTAACCAGAAGTGTAGCAGGCACATTTTCTCCAAAGGATTTTCAGGTAGTAAAAAATGATAAAGACTTATTTGATGAATTGTTTTTATCCAAACCAAATAATAACATTCGTTTACTAAACGAAGCTTTTATTAAATCCACATTTAATAAAACAAAATAAAATCTATTTATGGTATATATGCATCTCAGCACTCCCATTTCTGCGCTTATTATGGTTTTTTATTCTTTGTTGACTTTTTTTATTGGTCCATTTATTACACGTCCATTTATGAATGACCATCCAGACCAATGTATTGCTGGATTTTTATTTGGTTTTACATTAAGCATTTTTCTTTGGATGAAATTTGGAAGACATTACACAATAAACGGTAAGTATTATAAATAAATAATACTATAAAAAATAAACTATATAAATAACTTTATTAATATAGTTTATATGGATTCTGATAATAACACATTACCTACTAATTTTAGGACATTGGTAGCTGATTTTGTAAATGATTTAACAAGAGTCTTCCCAGAATACGATATACATTGGCGTAAATATGCAGACCCAGATATTACTGATAATGAATTACATATTTTATTAGATCATTGTTCAAAAGTATACCCTGAAAGATTTTTTGATATTTTGTATCAAAATGAAGAAATATTTGACGAAGAAAGTAGAATCAATACAGATTTTTTGCCAAAAATGAGTTTTAAGTATTTGTATAATTGTGATGGAGTAAGTGAAAATTCTAAAAAGATTCTTTGGAAATATTTGCAATTGATGTTGTTTACAGTAGTTGGGAATGTGGATAACAAAGAAACTTTTGGTGATACATCAAACATATTTGACGGAATAGACGAAAATGTTTTGCAAGAAAAGTTGCAAGAAACAATGGGTAACATTACAGATGTATTTGAAGGATTGAAAGAATCTGCACAAAAGAAATCAGAAGAACAAGGTGGAGAAGGAGAAACAAGTGAGGAAATCCCAAATATGCCTTCTTTTGAAGGAATGCCCAATTTGGAAAACCTACAGTCTCATTTAAAAACACTTTTTGATGGTAAAATAGGAAAGTTGGCAAAAGAATTAGCAGAAGAAGTTGCAGACGAATTTAAGGAAGTTGTAGGCGTAGATGCAGAAAATCCAGGAAACGCACAAGATATTATTAAGAATTTAATGAAAAATCCTGCTAAAATCAAAAACTTGATGAAAACGGTAAGTTCAAGATTAGATGAGAAAATGAAAAGTGGTGAAATTTCAAGAGATGATATTGTTAAAGAGGCAGGACAATTTTTAAATGAAATGAAAAACACAAGAGGAGAAGCTGGTATGAATGATATGTTAAAATCTATGATGAAAAATATGGGTGGATTGGGAAAAAATGCAAAAATAAATAAGAACGCATTAAATAAGATTATGAAACAATCAGAAAATAAGGAAAGAATATTACAAAAGGCGAAAGATAAAAAGGAACAGAAACTAAAAGAAGAAGCACGTATCAGAAAAGAAACACTTGATAGAATTAGAGAACAAAACCGTTTGAAAGCACAATACAATTTAACAAAAAAAGACAATGAAAATGAATTTGTTTTTAAAATTAATGGTGAAGATGTGCAGGAAAAATCATTTATACATCCTGAATTGTTGGAAGAAATTAAAAAAGAAGAAGAGCAAGAAAAACTGGATAAAGAGTCTGGAAATAAAAAGAAGAAGAAGAAGAAGAAGAAATCAAATTAATTCATCTCTGTTACAACCAATACTTTTTAAATCTTCCGATAAATTAGTTAAAGTATCCGTAGTAGAAGTAATAAAAATGTCTGGATATACAGAATGCACAAATGCTTTTAATGAAGCAATAAATAGTTTAAAAGATATACTAACGGAGAACATAAAATGATTATAATAAGTTAAACATACTTTTTGTGGATGTTGAAAGAAATTGTCAAGAAAAAACATTAATATATATTTAATATATATATTAAGGATGTTTAAATATATTAATGCAAAGGCTTTTTTAATAAGTTTATTTTTAGGTTTGTTTGCAGTTTACATAACAATGCCAGATTTAAGAGTAATTAAAGTTTACCCAACACCAGAGAATGCCCAAATAATTCAATATAGAGATAAAGCAAACAATTGTTTTTCCATTAAAGAAAAGGAAGTAGCATGTCCATCAAATATTGAGGAAATATCAAAGATTCCAGTTCAGTCTTAAATTAAATATATAGTTTTATTATAGATGGACTTTAGAAGGTTACTAATAACAGATATTGGAAGAATTATTCTCTCCATTATTTTAGGATTAGGATTAGCTACTTTATTTAGAAAAGTTTGCACAGATAAGAATTGTATTAATTTTAATGGTCCAATAATTGGCGACTTTGAGAACAAAATATTCAAACATGGAGAAAAATGTTATAAATTTGATTTACAATCAGATTCTTGTGATAAAACCAAAAAAATAATTCCTATTTCATCTTCAGAAGAAACTTAATTTACATATATTCGTTAAACTATACAATGAAACATATTTCATCATTGTATAGTTCATGGAAAATTCAATTACCAAAATATCAGATTTGCCATCCAATAACCCTTCTGGTGGAAGCCCTCCAGAAACGATTAGTATTTCCAGTTTAAAAAATAAACAAATGAGTGATGAACAAGCAAATTATACACCGATTAATGTGCATCCTAATCCTTATGGAATTTCAGAAAAAAACCCCATCGTAGAGAACCAGATGCAACCAACTGCTCCAGAAAACATGCAAAACATGCATTTTCAAGAAACTCAAATGCCAAGAGGAGGTATGCCAGAAGAATTTAGAAATCAAATTGAAACTTTACCGCCACAACATCTACCTTCCAGAGATATTCCTATGAATCCAAACAATCTTATGATTGATGAAAATATAAAACCAAATCATATTCCAAATCAAACAATGAGAAATGATTATGTTAGAGAACAACATGACTTAACTGAACAAAATCTACGAGAATATGAACAAAAAAAACACAGAGAAAATAAATTGGATAATTTAATAAATCAAATCCAAATGCCCGTTTTTGTCGCTTTGTTGTATTTTCTGTTCTCAACACCTACCATTAATGGACTACTTTTTAAAAATGTTTCTTTTCTGAAAATCTACAATGACGACGGAAATTTTAATTTGAATGGACTACTTTTTAAAAGTCTTTTGTTTGGATTGGTATACTTTTCTGTGAACAACGCTATTGATTTTCTAACAACTATTTAAAATAAAAAACTATTTTCCAATTTAGCAAGAGTTAATCCAGATTCTTTGTTTTTTCTTGTTTTATTAAAGTGATTTGGTTTGAATTTTCTTGACTTACTTTTCTTTTTAAATGGTGTATATTTTAAGAACCACATTTCATATTCTTTTGAATTTGGACTGACATGTCTATTTTTAAATTCCTTGTATTTTTGTGCCTTTTCAGTTCTCAAATCTCCACGTGATTTTTGTTTTCCAATACAATTTAAAGGATATCTCTTGAACAATCCTTTATTTTTTTGTTTATTTTCTTCAAACGTAGTAAATAAGAAATTAGACATACATAAAAGCCTATTTTTATTGTAACATTCTAAGTTAATAGAAATAAACAGTAAATAAAAAGAAAGTATCGTTTCTACGGTTGCTACGTTAATTTCTTGACCATCTTTTTTAATAATATGATAATTGTGACAAGCAATGGGTTCATATGCAAAGACCAAACTTTTATTATTTACTTTGAGTTCATAATGAGGCGGTAATATCTTTTCAATACCTTTATGAAAGATTATTTTTGTTTTTTGTTTATTAGCTTTTAACTGTTCACTTAGAATATTAATTGTTTTTTGGGGGTTTTCACATAAAACATCAAAGTCAGGTATGCTTTTAATTAAGTTTTTTTCTTCATCATTCATAAATTTTGAATATAACAAAGAAGCATACCCTCCAAAGAATACTGCACCATTATTAATAAGTGTATTTCTAATTAATTCATTTAGTTCAGATGGTATATTTCTTTTATTTACAAAATCTTTTTCCTCACATGTAGTTTTAGGTAATGGATAATATTTATTTAGTAATTGAAGTCTGGGTAATACTTTTTCCCATCTGTCAATGTCTCCTTTTGGTCTTGAAAGTTCTGAATACATAGACAACCGTAAATAATCAGGAGGAGCATAGTGTATTCCATCTATTTTAACAGTATTTTTTGAAATATTTTTATAAATTTCTTCATTAATATAAGTAATGTCAGCTACTGCAATAAAGTTGACAAAAACCTTGAAAGTTCCAAAATGTGCACTTGATTTTGCTTCTATATCTTTGTAACCGTTTTGATGATAAATATTTGCTAATTCTTTTGCGTCTTCAATGGGATTAGGAGAATAACAATCATAATCAGGAATTGTAGTTTCAACATTATAAAATTGAGCATATTTTGGTAATATATTATTGATTGCTGTTCCGCCATAGCAAATTAGTTTTTTCTTTCTTATGAAATCTTCAACAACCCCAATTAATTTTTTAATGTCTACGTTACTTGTTTTTTTGCTTTCAGTTTTTTCATTTATATCATCAACAGCAGACCGTAAAATAACAGATTCACATTCATCAAAAGTCATCTTTTTATCACATAATTTTTTATCATATGTATTATTTTTTATTTTATCTTTTGACATAACTACTCTATATACTATTAAAGTATTTTTATAAAACAATTATAAAAATATTTTGTGTTGTTATTTATATTAAAATTTATAAAATGAGTTTAAGAAATGCAAATAGTAGTGATAGCTTAGCATCAATAGAATCGTTTGCAAGCACTTCCAGAACCTGTAGCACTTCTAAAAGTTGTGATAGTTTTTCAGAACTAATTGAAAATACTACTAAATTAAATATGAAAAATGAAGAAACGGTTAACTTACCATTAAAAAAAAGACACAAATTCATTCCTATTAAAAAAAGGAGACAAAGAGAAATAAAACAAGTGATTTCCAAATCTCCTCAAGTGGAAGATGCATTAAAACATATTTACATTGAAAACAAAAAGTTTTATATTGTGGACAACAGGTCTAATTAAAATAAAAATTAGTTAAGATTTCTCATCTCTTTTGTTGCTCTTTCAAAATAAGGAATAGCAGCAGCTAAAGGAACAATACCTCCTCTGTTATCATTGAAAAAAGTTTCACTATCGGCTAAATTTGTATCTACTTTATAATAACGGTATGCAACAATTTGCGCCCCGTAATTTAATATTAATTTTCTCATAACAGGGTTTTCTTTTGAATTATCTACTGGCAAGACAATTTTACTGGAAATTGCCGTAGTAGAAACATTATCGTCTTTAATTAAAACGGGAATGTTTGCTTGATTTTCAATTTGACTTAAACTATATAAATTCATGTTTTGACTACCGCTTTCTACATTTGTATAATTGGATAAATCATAACAATTAACATCAGATGCCTTGCATTTTGCAAATTCTTTGTAATCTCTGTGAATGCTTTTATCAATAACAATAATAATTTTACCCATGATTTCATTTAATTTTGTTTCTTTTGTAATTTCTCCATCGTAAAGTTTAGGTTTTAAGATAGCGTCAATAAGTTTAGCTACAGCTGCATAACAATTGGTATCTTTAGTTTTAATTCTTAGATGAACAAAAAGAGGGTCTTTTTTGTTTGGTGATAAATTAGAAAAGGAACTACTGACTATGGTGGTAAAGATTTCTTCTAAATTAATGTCATTTTCGGTATCAAATATTTTAAATTCTGGATCAGTAGATTCAGCGACAACTGGAATAAAGTTTTCATTTTTCTTAGTATAAAACACTTCAAAATCTAAAAAACGACAGCCTCTTGATAAGACATATTGAACCATTTTTTTGTTGACACTTTTTCCGGTTACTGCAGAATTATAAGAAGCTTTTATACAATAATCTTTTAAAGGTAATTTACCATATTTGTCCTCCATACTTTTAATTAATTGAATACTCATAAAATTTTTATTGTTTTTAATTGATTGAAATTCTTGTTGATCAATTTCACCAATCATACCTTCTTGTAAATTAACAAAATGAGAATTACGAGATTTAATAAGTTTGAAAAACACATAAAATAATATTAAAAACACAAAAAGATAGACTAAAATATTAAATAAATCCATTATATATTCTATATATAAACAAATATAATAAAAATATATAATATATATTATCAATAATGGCTGGTGGATTACTAAATATTATGTCAACAGGAAATAATAACATTTTTTTAACTGGAAATCCTTGTAAAACATTTTTCAAAGCAGCATATGTAAAATATACAAATTTTGGTTTACAAAAATTCCGTATAGATTATGATGGTTTAAGAGAATTAAGAACTTCAGAAGATTCCCATTTTACATTTAAAATACCCCGATATGCAGATTTATTAATGGATACGTATATTGTTGTTACATTACCAGATATTTGGAGTCCTGTATATGCACCTTGTTCAGAAACTTCAAGTAGATGGTCCCCATATGATTTTAAATGGATCAGAGAATTAGGAACTCATATGATTAAAGAAGTAACCATTAATTGTGGTGGATTAATGCTTCAAAGGTATACTGGAGAATATTTAGCTGCAATGGTAGAAAGAGATTTTACAGCTGAAAAAAAAGACTTGTTCTATGAAATGACCGGTAATACAACAGAATACAACAATCCTGCTTATGCTTTTGGAAGAACAAATGCTTATCCTTCTGCTTCTTATACTACATCTACATCTGGTGCTGAACCATCTATTAGAGGGAGAAATTTATACATACCTATTAACTGTTGGTTTACATTAAATAGTAATTGTGCTTTTCCCTTAGTTGCTTTACAATATAATCAGCTTTCAGTGAGTGTTACATTCAGACCTATTCAGGATTTATTCCAAGTGAGAGATGTTTTTGATGCTTCTTTTTCTTTTCCATATATAAAACCCAATTTTAATGAATCAAGATTTCAAATGTATAGATTTTTGCAAACACCACCAGATGGAGTAATTACTGCTGATAAATATGAAAACAAAGTTAGTACTTGGAATGCAGATATACATTTGCTTTCTACTTATTGTTTTTTATCCAAAGAAGAAACAGAAAAATTTGCAAGAGAAGACCATGTGTATTTAATAAAAGATGTTTTTGAACATAATTACGAAAATATTATAGGTTCTAAGAAAGTAAAAGTAGAAACAAGTGGTATGATATCTAACTGGATGTGGTTTTTAAGACGTAATGATGCAAATTTAAGAAATGAATGGAGTAATTATACAAATTGGCCCTATCATAGTTTACCTTCTAATATAACTTTAGCACCTATAGCACCAATACCAGGAACAACATTTACTGTTGGAATGGGAGTGCATCCTTTACCTACAGAAACAAACACTGGAATAACCATTACTGGCAACTTTAAATCAGAAAACAGAAAAGATATTTTAGAAACGATGGGTATTTTATTGAACGGTGAATATCGTGAAAATCTAATGACACGAGGAGTATATCAATATGTGGAAAAATATATAAGAACAAAAGGTAATGCAAAGGATGGTTTGTATTGTTATAATTTTGCATTAAATTCAAGTCCATTTGAATATCAGCCATCTGGAGCAATTAATATGAGCAAATTTAAAAACATTGAACTTGAATTAAATACATATATACCGACAATAGATCCTTCTGGCTCTAACTTTGATGTAGTTTGTGATGAAGATGGAAATTTAATTGGTGTTCGTAAATCAAACTTTAGATTATATGAATACAGCTACAATCTTACTTTATTTGAAGAAAGGTATAATGTTCTTTCAATTATTGGTGGAAATTGTGGAATGATGCATGCGAGATAAACAAGTTAAGAATGCAAATATATTATGGTATTATATATATAATATATTTATGGATTT
>MDSV01157746.1_pt1 | contig 21161 bp, 20 predicted proteins | sample 810851 | NCBI WGS metagenome assembly MDSV01 (sample SAMN05326640, study PRJNA326480) | marine metagenome | isolation source: seawater | place: Atlantic Ocean: North East | collected 2012 | reverse complement strand
TTAGGGTCACCTGCACAAGCCGTCAATATACAGATTAGTAACGTAAAAAGAATACTACTTTTATAATTCATTGAAACCTAGAAGATTGGTATTTATCCTAATATACTCAGTTAATTATAAGATGTTTTTAATTATCTAAAGTTGAGCAAGCATCTGCTCTTTAGCTTGGTTTCTTATAGCCTTTTGTAACTTCTCAAACGCTCTAACTTCAATCTGGCGGACGCGTTCTCTACTTATACCATAATCTACTGACAACTCCTCCAGAGTTAGAGGATTCTCCTTAAGTCTTCGTTCAGTCAATATATGGCGTTCACGATCATTTAGGGAAGTCATGGCCTGGGAGAGCATTTCACGGCGCTTCAAAAGTTCATCTTCTTCGGCCAAAACAACTTCTTGTGAATCAGATTCATCTACAAGCCAATCCATCCATTCACCGTCGCCATCACCGTCAGTACGAACCGGAGCATTAAGCGAGGCATCAGGCCCAGAAAGCCGGCGATTCATAGAAACTACATCAGACTCCGCCACCTTAAGTTCAGTAGCGATCTTAGCAACATTCTCTTGCGATAAATCGCCCTCATCAAGGGCTTTTAATCGGCCCTTCATGCGCCTTAAATTGAAAAAAAGCTTTTTCTGAGCAGCTGTAGTACCCATCTTAACCAAGCTCCAGGAATGTAGAATGTATTCCTGCATAGCTGCCTTAATCCACCACATAGCATATGTCGCAAGACGAAAACCTTTATCTGGATCAAACTTTTTGACCGCCTGCATCAGGCCTACATTACCTTCTGAAATCATTTCCGCTAAAGGTAATCCATATCCACGATAACCCATAGCAATCTTAGCAACCAACCTAAGATGGCTAGTTACCATTTTATGGGCTGCATCTATATCCTCATTGTCAAGCCATCGCTTAGCCAACATGAACTCTTCTTCATGCGAGAGCATAGGAAATTTTCGTATTTCCTGCAGGTACCTCGATAAATTTCCTTCAGGTGTAATACTAGGGAGATTAGTTGTTACCATTATTTATTAACTCCACGTGCATACTAACAAAAATAATTATAAAATATGATATATAACCAGATTACGAAGGTATAATTAATCTGTTTATAAATAGTCCTTATGTATTCTTTGTTTATATATGGCCTTTATTTTAATCAATTCAAGCTAATCTATTGAATCTAAATTACTAATAAGGTTTTTCATGTCATTTGGTAATATTGTTTCAAAAAACAGTCTTTTTTTAGTTTTTGGATGCTCAAACCCTAGATAATAGGCATGCAATGCTTGTCTTGAAAATAGACTAATTAATCTATGAGCTTCTTCTGAGGCCAATCTGTAACTTCCGCTTTGCCGTTTTTTTGATTTTTTCTTACGTATTCTCCCATAAACTGGATCCCCTATAATGGGGTGGCCAATATGGGTTAAATGAACTCGAATTTGATGAGTGCGCCCAGTAGATAGTCTACAGATTAATAGAGATGCAAGAGGAGAACCAACAGGTCCGACTAACCTTTCCATCTCATAATTTGTGATAGCCAACTTTCCATTACGGTTTACCACTGCCATTTTTTTTCGATTACGCGGACTGCGCCCAATCATTGTCTCAATATTTCCAGAAGAAGATTTAATATTTCCATAAGCAAGAGCGCGGTAAGCACGATCGACCGTTCGTTCAGCAAACTGCATACTTAATGAAGAATGCGCAGAAGCCGATTTTGCTGCTACCATTACACCACTAGTATCCTTATCAAGACGATGAACTATACCTGGCCGACGTACCCCACCTATTCCTGTTAATCCATTACCACAATGTTCAATTAGAGCATTAACCAATGTGTTATCTGGGTTCCCGGGAGCTGGGTGAACAACCATGCCTGCGGGTTTGTCTATTACAATTATTTCTTCATCCTCATATAAAATATTTAGAGGAATTTCTTGTCCCTGCGGTAGAGCTGGCATTAATTCAGGGATTACCAACCTATAATGCTCACCGAGTACAACTTTGTGTGAAGGTCGAAGAAGAGGTATATTATTCATGGTTAAATAACCATCAACTATCAAAGATTTGAGTCTTGTTCTGGACATCCCCTTAATTTCATTGCTAAGAAAAGAATCTAAACGGCAACCAACCATGTCATCGGTAGCGAGTATCGTTACAACCTCACCATCGGCATAGATATTTTCAGAACCTTTTTCTTTTTCAATCATCGCCTTATAATAGCACCTAATTAAATAATAAGGAGAGTGTATCAGTGAAAGCGTTAAAGGCAATTGTAATAGCGATGGCAGTTTTTATATTTATTGCTCTGATTGCTGTTATATGGGCTATCTTCAATTTTACGAAATCCTCGGAAAAGCCAAAAAGTAGTATTGAATTCTCTCAGCCCCTATCTTTAGGGCTGTCCGCTAAGTGCAATATGAGTGAAATTGACCTTAATGGACAAAAGATGACTATACGCACCAGGGGACATTCGGATAATAGTAACTGCGAAAAAGTATATATAGTTGATTTGTCTACTGGCAAAGTCGTTTTTTTAGTGGAGCGCTAGATGGTTTCTAATTTCGCTAGCGATAATGTAAGTGGTGCTTCACCTGAAATCATTGCTGAGCTGCTTAACGCATCTGAATGCCAAGCGATGCCCTATGGGGCAGATGAATGGACATTACAACTTGAGCAGAAATTCTCTACTTTATTTGAAACTAATGTTTTAGTGTTTCCTGTTGCAACTGGAACCGCAGCTAATGCACTAGCGCTGGGTGCCCTTACACCATCTCACGGTGCTATCTACTGTCATGAATATAGTCATGCACACATAGATGAATGCGGTGCCCCTGAGTTCTATAGCGGCGGAGCTAAGATGATTGGTGTGAATGGACCGGAAGGAAAAATTAAAGTAAATAGCCTTTCCTCCCTATTAAAAAACTCAAGACCACATGGTGTTCATAACGTACGGCCAACAACTTTAACACTTTCTCAGGCAACTGAATCTGGTACTATTTACTCCGTTAATGAATTAAAAGGCCTAACTGAATTAGCTCATCATCATAAAATGATGGTTCACATGGACGGAGCACGTTTTGCAAATGCACTAGTCCATCAAGATATAAGTCCAGCCGATGCTACATGGAAGTGTGGAGTTGATGTACTTAGCTTTGGAGCAACTAAAAATGGGGCATTGGCCGCTGAAGCAGTAGTTTTTTTTGCAACTGAAATTGCAAACGAATTTGGTGAATCACGTAAAAGAGGTGGCCATTTAGTATCAAAAATGCGCTTCATAAGTGCACAACTTTGCGCATATATTAATAACGGCTTATGGCTAAAAAATGCTAGCAGTGCAAACAATGCAGCTCAGCGTTTGTCAGATGGACTTAGCAAAATTAGCCATTGCCGTATAGTTAACCCCATTCAGGCCAATGAAGTATTTATAGAACTACCAGAACATATAATAGAAAACCTAGAAAATGATGGTTTCGGATTTTACCGCATGAATCAAAACAATGTAATCCGTCTAGTAACTTCTTTTAACACCGCGGATACGGAAGTAGATGAATTTATTAAAGCAGTTAGAGAATACAACGCAAAGATATAGATAATCTAATAATTTATTATCCAACCACGACACAAGAGAAAACTAAACATCATATTTTGTTATGCTTGAATTGCATTAATAGTTCCGATAAATGATAGGTACCGCCTCTAGTGTCCCCTTCGTCTAGTGGCCTAGGACAACGGCCTCTCACGCCGTAAACACGGGTTCGAGTCCCGTAGGGGACGCCAACTTTCATAATAATCTCGATTTATTGATTGTCATATGAGCGTTGGTATATAATAATTTAGTAAATAAAACTAAATTAAGTATTAACGCTAATTGAGTAGCATTAATAATTTTTTTTGTGGTGGTCAAAATTATGTTATTTAGCATACACCCTATAACGCCTGCATTTGCTGCCGAGATAGGTGATGTTGACCTAAAAAAACCTATAAGTAATAAAGTATTTTTAGAAATTGAAAATGCCTTTAACAAATACTCAGTTCTAGTATTCCCCGGTCAAAATATTAATGAAGAACAGCAATTAAGATTTAGTAAGAAATTTGGCCCGCTTGAAATAACAATTCAAAAATTTCGTAAAGGTGTAAATTTACGATTAGGACCGAAATTTGCAGACGTCTCCAATCTTGATAGCAATAATAATTTACTGTCTGAAAAAAGTGAGCGACGACTATTCAATTCAGGTAATCGTCTATGGCATACAGACAGTTCATTTCGACGAATCCCAGCAAAATGTTCTCTATTACATGCCAGCTCTATTCCGCCTATAGGAGGTCAAACTGAGTTTACAGATCTACGAGCGGCATATGATGCATTACCAAAAAAAATGAAACTTGAGCTTGAGGGCCTAGTCGCTGAACATTCAATCCAGGTTTCTCGTGCTAAAATAGGTTACGACCAATTTACTAATGATGAGATTAAAAATCTACCATCAGCTCCACAAGCACTAGTCCGCACCCATCCCGGATCTGGTCGACGCACCCTTTATCTAGCTTCTCATGCAGGTCACGTTTTAGGTATGCAAAACAAAGCGGGAAAGAAATTGTTAAAAAAATTAATTACTCATGCCACCAAACGGCAATTCGTATATAGCCATAGATGGAGGCCAGATGACCTAGTTATTTGGGATAATCGAAGCACTATGCATCGAGGACTCGAATTTGATGATTTACGCTACAAACGTAATATGAGACGAACCACGGTAAGAGACAGTGCTCCCACGTGTGTCCAAGAAAACATAAAATTAGACAATTAAGCTTTAAAAACTATTCCTAATTTAGTTATAAAAAATAGGAAAAGGCCCTTATGCAATATTCTTGGTATCAAACCTGACCAGCATCTAATATATTAAGGGATCTGGACATAAGGTATTATAAAAACTTAAGTCATATATATTATACTGGATCAATAATGGAATCATCTCTCTTAAACCTAGCTGCCATACTGCTTACGCTCGCTGCTATATTTGGCTACATAAACCATAGATGGTTAAAGATGCCTCATACAATTGGCCTAGTGGTTATTGCTCTATTCGTGTCGTTTGGAGTAATCATTATAGACTTAACTGCTCCCTCATTAGGTTTCCAGAACTTTGTTAGCAACACAATTTCCAGCGTAAATTATCCTAAAGTAGTAATGATGGGAATGTTAAGTTTTTTATTATTCTCCGGGGCCTTACACACAAATCTTGAACAGTTGAACCAGAAAAAAATAGCAATAGGCACTATGGCAACAATAGGGGTTCTAACCAGTACCTTGCTAATTGGATACACAACCTATTACGTCTGTATTTTACTTGGATTAAGTATACCATTATCTTACTGTTTTGTGTTTGGCGCATTAATTTCACCAACCGACCCAATAGCGGTTCTGAGCATACTGAAAAATTCAAAAATACCCGAATCACTTAAGGCTAAAATTTCAGGAGAGAGTCTCTTTAACGATGGTGTGGGTATCGTAATATTTACTATTATGGTGGCGGTGGCATTTGGGAATGATAATATTAATACACTATCTATAGGAGGTATTACTAAGTTATTTCTTCTAGAAGCTCTTGGAGGCGTGTTGCTCGGCCTAGCTACAGGAATAGTCGCATATTTAGCAATAAAATCTATTGATGAACATAATTTAGAAGTTCTAATAACTCTAGCACTCGTTACAATAACTTACTCAGTAGCAACAGCAATACATATATCAGGACCGATTGCAGTAGTTGTTTCTGGTCTCTTAATTGGAAATCAGGGCAAAAATTTTGCGATGAGCAAAACTACACGTGATCACCTTTTCAAGTTCTGGTCATTAACAGATGAGGTGCTAAATTCAATTCTCTTCCTTTTGATTGGATTACAAGTAATAACAATAACCTTCAACTCATCCATTAGTCTGGCCATGGTTGCTGCAATTCCAATTGCATTAGTTGCAAGGTTTTTATCTGTAGCTATTCCTATAAAATGTCTTTCAAATTTGAAAGAGTTCACAAAAGGAGCAATACCCATACTCACATGGGGTGGATTACGGGGGGGAATATCAGTAGCACTAGCCCTTTCTCTACCTTCTGTACAAGGAAAAGAATTAATATTAGCAATGACTTATGGAATAGTAATATTTTCTATAATTGTACAAGGCCTAACTATGAGCAGTATTATAAAACGCTTTATCAAATAATTTATATGCCCTTGAATTCTAGGATATTATAATTTCGAAATACTACTTTATTAATATAAATTTCTTAACCTAATTAGGAAACCTAGAAAAAATGAAGATAACAAAAATTCTTCCAATCATTGCTGACTTACCCTTAGTAAGGCCTATAAAAATGTCTGGTGTGGAAATATCTGTATCAGAAAATGTATTTGTTAAAGTAGAAACAGATAATGGATTAGTAGGATGGGGTGAAGCGTCTTCCTCACCCGCAATGACGGGTGAGACTGTAGAAAGCATGATGGCTGCAATTCGCTTTCTTACGCCTTTCTTTATTGGTCGAGATCCATCCTCATTTAATCAAAATTTAGATGAGATGGACTGGAGGATATATGGTAATACTAGTGCAAAGACTGTCCTTGAAATGGCTTTCTACGATATCGCAGGTAAAAACCAAAATAAATCAATTGTTGAGTTATTGGGTGGAGCAAAACGAAATTCCATGCCCGTAGTCCAGATGCTTGCAACAGGCGATTTAAATACAGACTTACTTGATGCACAGACCAAAGCTGATGAAGGTTTCGCTGCAATGAAAATCAAGGTTGGCGGTAAACCACTATCGGAAGATATAGAAAGAACTAAGGCTATCAGTGAAAGTTTAAATGGAAAAGTTCAACTATCTGCAGATGCAAATCAGGGTTGGTCACGAGACGAAGGTATTGAGTTTGCAAATAATGCTAGTGAATTTCTTGATTTTCTGGAACAGCCCGTGATGGGGCGTGATGTAGAAGGAATGGCTAAAATTGCTTTGCACTCGTCTTGCCTAATTAGCGCTGATGAAGGGCTTCACAGTTTGGAAGACATTAGACGACATCATAGAGAATTAGCCGCTCATGGTGGAAGCCTAAAAACAATAAAACTAGGCGGCATCACACGCGCTCTTCAAGCAACTGAATTATTTCATGATTTAGGTATGAACGTTAACTTAGCTGGTAAAACAGCAGAAACCAGTATAGCCAGCGCAGCTATATTACACATAGCTGCAGCAGCAAAAAATTTGTTTTGGGGAGTTAGCCCAACAGCCCCGTATCTCGCAGTTGATGTTGTTTATAATCCTATAGTAGTTAAAAGTGGCCACGTTCAAGCACCAGTTGAACCAGGCTTAGGAGTTATGGTTAATGAGGATGCACTGCTGAGTTATGCTAGACCTAGTTAATTATTGCTTTTAGAAAGGGCTTTTAAGATAGAAATATTGATCGAGAAATGGTTGACTAAACCTGAGATTGAACTACCAATTTCGCAATCACCATAAATAGAAAAATTTTTGCATATACTAATCGTTGAACCATATGATAACAAATAAAAAACAATCAAAAACAATACACGCAGCTCCTTTGTCCCTTCATAATGAATGTGTGGATTCCAGTTGGATAGACTATAATGGCCATATGAATCTCGCGTACTACATGTTGGCATTTGACCATGCAACTGATGCTTTTTTTGACTATATTGGAATTGGTGTTGATTATCTCAAATCTAGCAAATGTTCCACATTTACCCTAGAGGCTCATATAACATATGAAAGAGAATTAATGGAAAATGACCCTATGATGTTTGAGACTCAACTTCTGAACTTTGATAAAAAACGACTGCACTATGTCCATATGATGTATCATGCAGATGAAGGCTACTTGGCTTCCACGAATGAGCTGATTAGCCTCCACGTTGACATGTCAGAGCGTCGTTCTAAAAACATGCCTCAATATATAATTGATCAACTTAACCAAATATCAATTAGTCATAAGCTGTTAACTCCTCCAAAGCAAACCGGTCGGGTAATATCTATTGACCGGTAAAATCTTGAATTCCAATGTAACCAATTATGATAATTCGACATGTTCTTATTTAGGACTCGTTAACGAATTAGCCGAAAAGTGGGGCCTATTGAGTTATTTGAAATTTGCAATTGTATTAGGTGTGCCTTACCAAGAGTTGCTCGGATGTACAGTTAATATTAGTGGAAGAGCTAAAACACGAGCTGGAATAGCATACATTAGCGATCGTAAAATAGTTCTTAATTCAGCTTTACTTGAGCCCGGACGTGAGAAGGATAGAGATGACACTTTCTTACATGAATGCGCTCATATCCTTGCAGATTTGCATCACGGGTTCTCTTGCAAGCACGGTAAACTATGGAAGGAAATGATGGAGTTAATAGGTCAAAAGCCTGAAACAAGACACAATCTAACATACTTATCAAGAGAAGCCCATGCTGTTACTAGTTGGAAATGCTGTAGATGCGATCAAAAATATCATTTTGTTCGTCGCCCTCGTCGAAAAATTAGTAATAGCTATTGCCGTAACTGTGGTCCTAAATTAGGTGTATTAAAGTCTGTCCCCATTACTAAGGGTGGTTATGATTAAATGAAAAAAAACTCTAATAAAGCAATGGCAGGAAAACTAATTAATCTACGGTTTGTGGTATGGCAATTTGTTCGTATTATGGTGCAGCTTGAGAACTCTTCAAGAGCGCGAGGACAAAAAAATGCGTCTACTTTGTATAGTTATTGGAGGCCTGCCTGGCAGGAAATAGATAATAGGCTAACTGAAACAGGAAAGTCCGACGCTAATGCCTTTTCAGATTTAATGATGGAACAAGAAGTAGTGTTAGACTGCCGCAATAAAACCGACCTTAATGAATTATTCCGTACTCTCGAAAACGTTATTAATCAACTTAAGGCTGAGATCAAAGCTGCTTCGGGTAATGCTCGGGTAATTACTGATCTAAAATTTGAACGAACGGAACTAGAAACATTGCTAAGAAGATTAAGAAAAATAGGAAAATCAGAAAATAAAAACACTAAAAAGATGTAGAAAACTATTTTAGAAAACACTAATCAGACACATTCGTTGAACTAAATAACTCATACTGAAAAATATCTAATACTTGATCGAGAGTTCGGCTTTTATCCTTGTTTTCTGGTTTTTCCTGCGCCAAAGACGTATTAGCTAAACGCCTGTATATGTCTGATGCAGCGAGGTGAAAGCCGGCTGGCAAGCCAACCGCCTCAAAGCTGCAGGCAATTTCATCCATTTCCCCTGACCATCTTCCAGCATCGGTGCTCAACCAAGGCAATCTAGCCTCCATTCTACCATAAGCTGCTTCTTGGCTATTAATAAATTCAGTCTTTAATTCCTCATAAACACCCATTTTCTTTCCAGCGAGAAGTGCTGCTAGATCCAAAGCCATAGTTCCTTTGGTTAAGGCTGCGTAGCACATCTTTAGAGCTGAAGCCCGACCAATTTCTGATCCTAAGGATAAAAACTGAAGGTTAGGACCGCTTAATGACTGCAAAGTTTTAGACTCAGCCCCACTTGAATACATTCGAGTTATTATATTTTTTCCAGGGGGCGGGCCGATTATACTTCCGTCAATAAATGGCAGTCCTACTTTACTAAATAACTCTTCAATTTTTTTTGAGGTGCTTGGAGCTATTGCATTAAAATCTGCATATAAAGTTTTTGAACCTGATTCATCAATTATATTACATGACAAAGACGCAAATCTAAGTGCTTCATCAGGGGGCATAATTGACAAGAATAAGTCAGAGCCTTTTATCAAATTTTCAAGTGAACCAACATCTTCCAACCCGCCTAGCCTAGCAAGTTTACAACTTCGTTCACTTCTGCCAATAAGAGCTGTAATAACCCTAAACCCTTCCTTGATCAGGGCTCGCCCTACAGAATGGCCCATATCGCCAGTCCCAATGATTGCGATAGTATTTATTTTCACTAAACTTATCCCCTTCATTCTGCGATACAATGTAACATTTATTTTTATTAAGGCCTAAAATTTAGTAAGAAATGTTTATAACACGTAATACATTATGATTATAAATTAAGCTGGAGTATATTGCATGTCTGCTAATAAACTAGTTGAGCCTCATTGGCTTGAAGAGCATCTCGATGATCCTAAAATCAGAATTTTAGAATTTAATTGGAATGCCACAGATGCATATGACTCATGGCATATTCCTGGAGCACAAGGATGGTACTGGAAAGAATGGCTATGGGATGAGTTGGTTCGTGACTTTCCATCTCCAGATACTTTTGCAAAACGTTGTGCAGCCAGTGGCATTACAAATGACTCAACAATTATTTGCTACGGTGAACCCCCTCAATTCGGGACCTACGGCTGGTGGGTTATTACCTATATGGGTCATCCCGATGTTCGCGTACTTAATGGTGGTCGCGTTAGATGGGAAAACGAAAAACGCCCCACAACAAATAAAATACCAGAAATTACACCTACTAATTATCTGCCCAATACTAGAATTAATCATAGTATGCGAGCACGCAGAGATGAAATCCTAGATAAGCTTGATAAGATTGCTAATGAGCATACAGTACTACTAGATCATCGTTCACCTGAAGAGTACAAAGGAGAGCGAGTAAACATGTTAGGAGTACCAGACGTTGGGGCTGAACGGGCTGGAAGAATACCAGGTGCGAAGCATCTATACTACGCAGATCTATTAACGAACGATACAAGCTTCAAAACAAGTAAAGAATTACGGCAATTATTTGAAGAACGTGGTGCAACCATTGAAAAAGATATAATTTCTTATTGCAGGCTAAGTCATAGGGCAACATTAGCGTACTTTGCAATGACCGAGATTCTAGGTTATGAGCAGGTAAAGAGCTACGATGGTTCATGGACCGAATGGGGAAGCATCGTAGGGGTACCAATTGAAAAATAAAAATATATAAATAAAAAAACTAGCATCCAAGAGGAATAAAATGACTTTAAAGGGACCAGGGGTCGACAAGTATCCTGTTCTATTCTCTCCAAATAATATTGGAAACTTAACGCTGAAGAATCGTGCAATTGTATCACCAATGACCCGCACAAGTGCAACCGAAGAGGGCTTTGTCACAGAACAGATGGCTGACTATTACGCAGAATATGCACGCGGTGGTTGGGGGCTAATAATGACAGAGGGAACTTATATAGATTACAAATATAGTCAGGGCTATACTTTTCAGCCAGGTATAGCGGATGATGCTCAGCAGGAATCTTGGCGTAAGGTAGTTGATGCCGTACATGCCGAGGGTGTACCCATATTTATGCAATTATTTCATTGTGGGGCTATTAACCAAGGTAATAATTGGGTAGACGGGTCTATAGCTCCCTCCGTGGTAAAACCTAAAGGAGAGCAGATACCACGCTATCGTGGAGCAGCCGGCGGGTTTCAGACGCCCAATGAAATTTCTCGAGAGGAAATGGTAGAAGTAGTAAAGTCTTTTGGAGACGCAACCAGAAGAGCTAGTGAAATAGGATTTGATGGCATAGAAGTACACGGTGCAAATGGTTATTTACCTGATCAATTCCTTACTGTTTATACTAATTTACGTAATGATGAATACGGTGGAAATATTGAAAATAGGGTGCGTTTTCATTGCGAAATAATGCAAGCAGTTCGAGAAGCCGAACCTGAAAAACCTGTAGGTGTACGGATCTCTCAGACAAAAGTTAACGATTACGAATATGTTTGGCCTGGCGGAAAAGAAGACGCCGAAGTAGTTTTTTCTAAAATAGCTGAAACTGGCATAGATTTTTTTGATTGTAGTGCCCATCTTGGCGTTACACCTATATTTGAAACTAATAATAGCCTATCTGGTTTAGCGAAGAAATACTCAGGTCTACCTGTTATGGCTAATGGGAAATTACAAGAACCTAACCTTGCAGAAGCAGCCCTAAATAGTAATGAAGGTGATTTTATAGCTATAGCAAAGGGAGCTCTGGCCGATCAAAAATGGCCTGAAAAAATAGCTGGTGGGGAAAATCCAGTTCCATTTAACCCTGGCATGATAATGCCCTATGCAACCCTTGATTGTAATGAATCTTTCTGGGCAAATAATCCCGATGGTATCAGTAGAGAAAAAATTATAGGAAGAGATGTAGCCGAGGGTGCATAAAATAATTTTAATTATAAGTTGATGATATTGCAAAGGAGAAGACATTATGGCTGAAGCTTTTATCTGTGACGCTGTTAGGACACCGTTTGGTAGGTTTGGCGGAAGCCTCTCCAGTGTAAGAACTGATGATTTGGCAGCAACACCACTTAAAGCGCTTATAGCTCGTAATACATCTGTAGATTGGGAATCTGTAGACGATGTTATTTATGGTTGTGTAAATCAAGCTGGTGAAGACAATAGAAACGTTGCCAGGATGGCACTTCTTCTCTCAGGTTTACCAACATTAGTTTCAGGAGCTACCGTAAACCGTTTATGTGGATCTGGCCTTGAGGCATTAACGGCGGCAGCGCGTGCCATACGCACAGATGAAGCGGAAATGGTTATTGCCGGTGGCGTTGAAAGTATGTCTAGAGCTCCTTTTGTTATTCCAAAGGCAACTTCAGCTTTTTCTCGTAATTCCCAGATAGAGGATACCACTATAGGATGGCGATTTATAAACCCTAAAATGAAGGATGAATACGGAATAGACTCGATGCCAGAAACTGCCGAAAATGTATCAGTAGAATTCCAAATAAATCGAGCTGATCAAGATGCATTTGCCTACCGTTCCCAGATGCGAGCTAAAAAAGCGCAGGAAAATGGAAGACTTAAAAAAGAAATTATTCCTGTATCAATCCCTCAACGCAAAGGAGACCCGAAAGTAATTGAGGCCGATGAACACCCCCGTCATGATACCTCTATTGAAGTCTTGGGTAAATTACCAACCCCTTTTCGGGATAATGGCACCGTTACGGCTGGCAACGCATCAGGCGTAAATGACGGTGCATGTGCAATGATAATAGCGTCTGAAAAGGCTATAAATAAATACGGATTAAATCCCTTAGCTCGGATAGTTGGAACAGCTACTGCCGGTGTACCTCCTAGAATTATGGGCTTTGGACCAGCGCCTGCAACTCATAAATTGTTAGGGCGGCTTGGAATAAAAATAAGTGACATTGATGTGATTGAACTTAATGAGGCCTTTGCCGCACAGGCTCTAGCGGTCACCCGTGACCTTGGGATTGCCGATGATGCAGAATATGTTAACCCTAATGGAGGCGCCATTGCGCTGGGCCATCCTCTCGGAGCGAGTGGAGGTCGGCTTGCAATGACTGCAGCTTATGAACTCCAAGAGCGCAAACAAAAATATGCACTTTGCACAATGTGTATTGGTGTAGGACAAGGAATAGCTACTTTGATAGAAAGAGCTGCGTAAGTTTATCCTTTAGGTTCACCTGACGGGACAATAAGATCTATTTCATCATGTTCCATTATAGTTTGTAGGTAGTAATCTTTGTCATCCAGAAATAATTGTCTGGTAACTCCCTCAATAATCCTTGGTATTCCGTAACGCATCGTAGTTACCGAACTACCGGTCATGCCTAAGCTAATTAGTGTGCCTATTGTAAAGCAGTGGATATGATGAAGGTACGGAGCTTCACCCGGGTTTTTTTCAATAAATTCAAAATTTCTTCCAAGGTATGGATAGCTTGACGCAGGCAGAGACTCTTCCCCTGGTAAAGGAACAAACCTATCCGCCCACAAAGCAATTTTATCTGACAATAAAGAAGTTTCAGCCCGCAAACTAAAATCATTAATGTGACCGGTAGCTGCTATTATAAAATCGACCAGATGCTTATGACCCTCGTAAGTTTCAATGAGAATCTCATTATCATTAACACCACTTATTGAAACATTTTTCCAGGCAGCATTCTCATGCATTCGAAACCCTTTGAGAGCGAGAGCTCTATCGAATGATTCTTGTGGAGGAGGCTGGTGGGTTTGTAAAATATGTACTGCTATGCGCCAGCGTTCCAAATCACTAAACTCTGCAAAGTGTTTCAAATAGGCAATATCGTCAAATGGCTTGTGTGCGTTTATTTTGGCTATCTCTGGTCTTCTTACGAACACATGTGCCTCTTTCGCACCAGCTTCTAATGCAGTTGCCGCATTGTCAAAAGCACCAGCGTTAGCGCCCAGGACAGCTATTCTCTTCCCCTTAATTATATTAAAATCTATTTCATGATTTGCTTGTGAATATCGGTCCTGGGGCAACGCATCCTTAATTAACTCAGGAATATACCATTCGCCACATCCTTCTAAACCATTTGCCAAAATAACTTCCCTTGCAAAGACTATACCATCCTTACCTTTAACACCCGTTGATTTAAGTGGAACCTTGATCAAACTGCCACTAGAATTTGGTTCATCCGCGCCCAATGGACCCACTTCTGTTTCATTCCATACTGGTATGTTAAGTACACTCCTGTACCAAGTCAGATATTGATGCCAGTCTAACGTAGGGAACCTCTCTAACTCATGCCAAGCTTTAGACCCGTATTTAGCGGTGTACCAAGCGCGAGGAGTAAGAGATGGAATCCCAAGGTCAGGTCCTGTTAAATTAAGCGCTGTTCTTAAATGTTGCATCCTAGCGTAGCTATTCCAGGGACCCTCCTTGCCTTCTGGCTTCGAGTCAATTGCAATAACGTTATCTATGTTTTCTCTTTTAAGGGCAAACGAAAGAGCAAGACCACTCTGACCAGCACCAATTATTATTACATCAAAGACCGGTGCCCCAGAATGGTGATGACGCTTCACGAGCCAAGGCTTCTTGGGGTGATCTAACAATTCTAAATCGACAAGAACCTGTTTGCTAAGTTCATGTAGCTGTGTTGTTTCTTGAAAATCATCAGGCATAAATTGACCAAACTAAATAAGTTATTATCATATATATAACAAATATTATGCATTAATGCTAAAGATAGAAATTATAACTCTAGTTTTCATAGTTAATACAAATTTAGGATTATAAAATGCGCCCGAATCATCTAAAAAATATCTGGAAATCTGGCCAACCTGTACTGAATGGTTGGTGTCAAATCCCACATTCGCTTTCTACTGAAGTGATGTGTCATCAAGGGTGGGATTCTGTTACAGTCGACTTACAACATAGTGGTGTTAGTGAGGCAGAAGCTATTACTATGTTGCAAGCAATCTCCACCACCGATGTAGTACCGATGGTCCGTACACCCTGGAATGAACCAGGTGTTATTATGCGGCTTCTTGATGCCGGTGCTTACGGAATTATTTGTCCAATGATTAATAATAGGGCAGACGCTGAAGAATTCGTTTCTGCCTGTAAATACCCACCGACAGGTATTAGATCAAATGGCCCCTATCGCGCTCTAATGTATGGCGGCAATGATTACCAAGCTCATGCAAATGACGAAATAGTTACATTAGCAATGATAGAAACTCAGGAAGCTATGGCAAACCTCAAAGAGATTGTAGATACACCAGGTCTCGACGGTGTTTATATTGGGCCTTCTGATTTAGCTATGTCTCACGGAAGACCTCCTGAACTGGATCATTTTGAAGGTCCTATAGTACCCTTAATTGCGCGTGTCCGAGAGGAGGCTCATGCAGCAGGAAAAGTTGCTGGACTTCATGGAGCAAGTGCAAAATATGCTATACGCATGATTAATGAGGGGTTTAATCTTGTTACACCCACCTCGGATATACGTTTAGTTGCCACAGGTGCAGCCAAAATGGTTACTGATATAAAGGCAGGCTAAATATATGTAAAAAGAACTCTACAAATTGTTTAAGGAAAACCTCTTATGTCTTTAACAGCAATAATAACCTTCGAAATTTCTAACACATATGAAGAATGGGAACCAGGTTTTTATGCCGCCCAACCCACTGCAAGGAAAGCTGGTATTTACGACTTGGCGCATGGGTATGATCCTGAAAACCCAAATAAATGTATGGTCGTTGTACAGGCGCCATCCGTAGAAGCATTGCAAGAATTCTTTAACAAAAACGTTGAGGCCGTAGCGGCTTCAGGGCATATAATTGAAAGTACTCTAATTTCTTTTTATAACGTCTGAAATAAAAGAAATTTTAAGTTCCTTCTAATGATGGTTTATCTAACTTTAAACTTTTACGAAAACCAACACTTATTGACATCATTGGGGGTACAACGGCCAGAGTTAAAATAGCTGATAAGGCTAAGCCCCCAACTACTACTGATCCCAATCCCCTATATAACTCAGAACCTGCCCCCGGAAATAAAACTAGAGGTAGCATTCCAACTACTGACGTAAGCGTCGACATGAATATGGGCCGTATTCTATTTTGGGTTGCAAGAGTTATTGCCTTATCAGGTGACAAACCGTCTGACCGAATATGTATTAGTGTTTGATGAACCAATAAAATTGCGTTATTTACCACAATTCCAATCAATATAATAAAACCTAGCATCGTCAGCATATCCAGAGGTTGATACACAGACTTATTTAGCAGAGCTAACCCAGCAAGTCCGCCTGCAGCTGCTATCGGCACTGATAGTAATATTATCAGTGGATATATAAAACTCTCGAACAATATTGCCATAACAAGATAAACAATAATTATAGCCAGAAGTAAATCGATAACAATTTCATTCCATGTTTCTGTTAATTTGTCAGCGGTACCACTAAGCCTAAAACGCACTCCTTCAGGTAATCCAGCTACTTCAATAGGTTCAATAACTTTCTCTCTTATCAGATCTATTGCTTGTTGCAGCGGAATAGAGTCCGCAGGGGTAACTCTTAGCGTCATAGTGCGCACTCTTTCAGAACGACGAATTTCTGTCGGGCCATTAGTCACAGAAATATTTGAAAGACTGCTTACTGAGACCACTCTGCCGTCACGAGTTACCACTGGAAGTGAACCTATATCTTGCGTTTTTCCTATATTATCAATTTTTCCCATAAGGGTTAAATCAATACGCTTACCGTTTACAGTTACCCGTGATACACGCAAGCCATCACTAAAAGCATCAACTGCCTGACCCAAATCAAAAGCTGTCAAACCATTATCAGAAAGTGCTACTCTATTGGGCTCTATACGAACTTCGGGAGCCCCCAATGACAGACTTGGCAATGGCCTCGTACGGTGACCTTCAGACGGCGGTAAAAGTGGCATTAACTTAAAAAAAGCCTGCCTACCAACATTAAAAATAGTATCTAATTCAGGGCCTGATATATCTATATCAATGGCCCTACCACCTCCTATAGAACGCCCGAATAAAGAAGGCTGAAAAACAAAAGCCATTGTTCCTGGCTCTTGAAAGGCTGCGGACTGCATTACAGGTATTAAATCACGTACTTTGGTTGGATCAACGGAGGTTCCTCCTATAAAAGCACCACCAGTAAATGACACACGCAAAAAACGTTCGAACTTTGGAGGCTCTCCAGGCTCTGATTCCCTGCCGGTTTCAGTTGCCCAGTTTTTCCTTGTTCGATCAGCTATTTTTTCGGTGACCTCATTAATCGTATTAAGGTTATAACCAGCAGGAGGCTGAACAAATCCAAAAACAAAATTACGGTTACCTGTAGGCAAATAATCCAACTTAGGTAAAAACAAAACAGTTGACGCAATTGAAAGGCCTGTAATTAGGCCAACTACGCCAAGTGCAGATAGTTTAGACTTAACAACTTGACGAGTAAAACCAATCCAAAATGATGTGAAACCCCTAGCTAAATAATCAATAACTGGAATTTTAATTTTTCTGGTTTGACTAAACTCGCCTACTAATAATCGGTTAGATAGTGCTGGAATAAGAGTAATAGACACAATTAACGATAGTAAAACCGAAACAGAAATAGCAACAGCAATATCTCGGAAAAGTTGTCCTACCTCAAGGTCCATTAGTAAAATCGGAATAAATACCATTATAGTTGTAAGTGCTGACACTAGAACAGCCGGCCATACCTCAGCTGCACCTCGATAAGCTGCTTGCGACCGTGTCATCCCATTTTGACGTAAGCGATAAATATTTTCTAGAACTACAATTGCTGCATCGACAACCATACCCACAGCAAAAGCGATGCCTGCTAAACTGATTACATTAAGTGACCTACCCAGCATAGCCATTGCAACAAATGAACCAATAACAGATACAGGAATAGCTAAAGAAATTACCAGAGTAGGTCGCCAAGACCTTAGAAAAAGAAGTAATATCCCAGCAGCAAGCAGCCCTCCAATAACTATGTTTTGTTGAACTAATCGTATCGCGGAATTAATATAGACAGTCTCATCGTAAACATTCTGGATTTTTAAACCAACATCTTTCAAAATACCATCTGACAACCCTTTAACAACTTTGTGAACTTGTTCCATAGTCTCGAGGACATTTGCGCCCTGAGATCGTGTTAAATTAAATGCCATGGCTCGATCATCAAAATTATGTGCTATAGATCTTGCCTTTTTATAGGACAGATAAACCTCTGCTATATCACCAACTTTTACCCTGCTAACGCGGCCATCTTCTGAAACTTCCGTGCGAAGTACTATATTACGGATCTGTTCCGGGGCGATTAATTCACCATCAGTCCGCACAACATAACTGCGTTTGCCTTCATTAACATCACCGCCAGAAATTGAGGTGTTTTCAGCTTTCAAGCGTCTCACCATATCTGATATTGTTAAGGAATATTTTGCTAGACGGTCAGCATTAATTACAATTCGCATTTCACGTTGCGTTTCTCCATAAACGTTAACTGCAGAAACACCCTCAATACGCTCAATTTTTTCTTGAACAGTATCTTCTAGAAAATCACCATATGTAATTAAATCTCTATTATTTCCATCCTCACGAGTTAGTAGAAACCATGCAATAGCATTATCATCAGTACCCGATGTCTTGAGCCTAGGTTCATTAGCTTCAGACGGATAGCCAGTAACACGGTCAAGCCGATTGGCAACCAATAAAAGTGCTCGGTCCATATTCTGACTAGGAGAAAACTCTAACTTGACCGTAGCCCTGCCGGAACGACTCCGGCTCTCCATGGATCTCACTCCTTCCAAACCTTTTAGTACTTCTTCTTGTCTATTAACTATTTCACGTTCAACTTCAGCTGGGGCTGATCCGGGCCAAGATGTATTTACTATAATTACAGGCTGCCGAACATCAGGCGCCATTTGTATAGGGATACGCTGCAATGCTACATAGCCAAACAATAAAACCATGAAAACAACAGATATTACTGATATTGGGCGCTTAATTGATAGAGAAATCAAATTCATTTTATTTGACCTTACCAGGTCCGTTTTTATTAGAAGTCTTCGTGCCACTACTAATTTTTAGTCTCTGACCAGGCCTCAGGTTTTCATTACCTCGAACTACTACCACGTCACCTGGCTTAAGCCCTGATTTAACAACGAATCTACTACCTACAGAAACTCCTAATTCAACTTTTTGAGGCATACCACTACCGTTACGCTCAACAAAAACAGTATTTTCCCCACGACTTTGTACAATAGCATCTTTCGAGACAGTAATTACATTAGTGGGCAAACCAATTGGAATGTATAATGTAACACTTTGATTTATTGCTAGTGATTTTTTTAGATCATCAAAATCAGGTTTAAACCTAACCTGACGAGTGCGCGTACGAGGGTTTTCATTTGGAACCACAGAAAGTACTATAGCGTTATGTTCAGTTTTATCATCCAAAACTAATCGGATAGACGTACCAATCTGTAGGCCTTCCAGTAGACTTCCTGATATATCAGAATCGATCATTATATCCAGATCATTTATCAATCTAACTACGGGACTACCTATATTTAAATAAGCACCAACCTCAGTGTGTTTTGAGCTCACAACTCCTGGGTAAGGGGCGCGTATCTCACCATATTGAAGATCAACATTAGCTTGTTTTAGCTGAATCTTAGCCTGTGCAAGTTGAGCTAACGTTTCAGCTACCTTGCCTCGTTGTTTATTTACTTCCTGTATTGCATCTTCATATCGTGCTTGGGAAAATGCCGCAGATTTTCGGATTGCTTCCAAACGTTTCAATATAAGTGATCGTTTCTCTAAATCTGCCCGAACACTAGTAAGTTTAGCACTTTGTTGATGTACCAATGCTCTATATCTATCGCGGGTAAGCGACAGTCGTTCTATATCAAGCAAAGCTATAACAGTTCCGCGTTCAACGCGATCACCTACATCAACGAGCATCTTATTTACTGGTCCCCTGATCCGCGCAGATACAGGTCCATATTGATCAAAAATGATCCGACCTAAAACTGGAACTGTTTGGGATAGGGGTTCACTTATAACATGATCAACTGCAACATTAGCCGGTCTACCCCCACCACTGCGACTTTTACCTCCCTGAAAGAATTTAAATAGTTCATTACCGTCAAGTTTAGCGTTTTTATCTAGATCGATTTTATCAAAATTTGACTGAACTGGACCACGAGCTTCATCTCGTTCTAAAAAACCATTATTATTAGAATCTAAATTTTTTGCGATTGGTGATAAAGGTCTATTATTTTTATTTAAACTTTTTGTTACAGTAGTTGCCTCTTTTACGTTTGATTTTCCTCCTCCCTGAAAATATTTGACTAATTCATTACCATCCAACTTTCCATTTTTATCTGAGTCAATAATATCAAAATTTGATTGAACAGGACCTCGGGCCTCGTCACGGTCTATTACACCGTTACTATTAGTGTCTAATATTTTTGCCCTTGTAGATAGCTCTGGTACTTTTTTAGTCTGGGCTATTACTGCACTATTTATCGAAAAAATAATCAGAGCGAAAAAAATCGTAAACTGGATTATTCCAGAGGCATTATTGACCCAATTTTTCAATATAATTCTCCACGTTCATATCTGTGCTAAATATGGTTTATTAACAGATATGAAATTGAGGTAAAGATGAAGATTAAGTTTATGTTTTTATATAAAAAGCATGTATTTACAATTTATAAAAAAACATAAGTTTGTCAATAATTTAAATGATTTAAATAATGCATTATAATTCATTGTCATGCTGGTACTAATATAAATAAAATACTTTAATTTAATACAAAAAGGCTAAATAAATGACAACATCCCTGCTAACACATGCCATTTGTATTGAGCATGACACCTCAGAAAGCCATCCAGAG